>ERZ1027254.114-NODE-114-length-44865-cov-48.843026_pt1 | contig 44865 bp, 31 predicted proteins | sample MGYA00519473_ERZ1027254 | MGnify/ENA primary metagenome ERZ1027254 (study PRJEB26926, sample SAMN06164781) | human gut metagenome | biome: ENVO:00009003; feature: ENVO:2100002; material: ENVO:00002003 | host: Homo sapiens | place: USA | collected 2012 ...
AAGATAAACAATAATATTGAATTGTTAAAAACACAACAATATTATTTGATTCGTTAAAACTGTTGACCGTCATAGCTTGGTTGGTATATAAACAAAAAAATCCCCGCAGTCTCTCCGAAGAGAAGACCACGAGGAAACACCCCTGTGGGCGCTGAGGGATTCGAACCCCCGACCCTCTGCTTGTAAGGCAGATGCTCTAAACCAGCTGAGCTAAGCGCCCGATTGCTTTTGTCATTACTTTTGTTGTTGTAATGCTTAGTTCTTTAAAGCGAGTGCAAAGGTAGGGGATTTTATTTAAACCTCCAAATGTTTTCGCGCTTTTTTTCAAAAAAACTTCAAAAAAGTGCGTTTTTCTTTGTTTTTTGGGCTGTTTGTGGAGAATATATGGTGGCTTTAGGGGCGAATTCGAGGTTTTGCTGTATCTATAGATAATGAATCAGAAAAGTCAACTCTGGCTCTGTTATTTATTTTTTCTGTAAATTGCAGTTTATCTGTGAGACGAATTAAAGAAACAACAAATATAATTATTACGCTCAGACGCGGGCGCTCGGCTCTGCCGCTTTCATAGCGTAGCGGAGAAAGAACAACGAATTTTATCGAATTAACGAATTGTTGGATGAGTAATAGAACACCGCAAAAAATCGTAAATTCGTTCAAATTCGTTGTTTCGCCGTCTAAGGCAACAATATAATATACTTTCGTTGTAATTCGTCTCGCTGATAAATTCCTGTTTAATCATTTATTAAAAGAAAGCGGGCTGTAAACCCAATAACCAATATAGCTTGTGCTATGCGATTATTGGGCTTACAGCCCGCCTTATTATGTCGTTAGTCGACTTTTTAGAACTCTGCGCTCTTCGGTGTACGCGGGAAGGGGATGACGTCGCGGATGTTCTGCATACCAGTTACGAAGAGGATGAGGCGCTCGAAGCCGAGACCGAATCCGCCGTGAGGGCATGATCCGTACTTGCGGGTGTCGAGATACCATGTCATATCCTTCATCGGGATGTGGCGCTCCTCAATCTCGTTCATCAGCTTATCGTAGCTCTCCTCACGGACAGAACCACCGATAATCTCGCCAATCTGCGGGAACAGCACGTCGGTGCCCTGAACGGTCTTGCCGCTCTTGCCGCCGAAGCCAGACTCCTCTGCGTCTATCTTCATATAGAAAGCCTTGATGGCCTTCGGATAGTTGGTCATGATAACCGGCTTCTTGAAGTGCTCCTCCACGAGGAAACGCTCGTGCTCTGAAGCGAGGTCGTCACCCCACTCGCACGGGAACTCGAACTTCTTGCCGTTCTGGATGGCTTCCTGCAGGATGCGGATGCCCTCGGTGTAAGGCAGACGTACGAAGTCTGAGTTGAGCACACTCTCAAGGCGTGCGATAAGACCCTTGTCAATCATCTTGTTGAGGAACTCCAGATCGTCCTTACAGTTCTCGAGTGCCCAGCGGATGCAGTACTTGATGAAGTCTTCCTCGAGGTCCATAAGGCCGTCAAGGTCGATGAAAGCCACCTCAGGCTCCACCATCCAGAACTCTGCCAAGTGGCGCGGAGTGTTTGAGTTCTCAGCGCGGAATGTAGGTCCGAAGGTGTAGATGGCGCCGAGAGCTGTTGCTCCGAGCTCGCCCTCGAGCTGTCCTGATACGGTCAGAGAAGTCTGCTTTCCGAAGAAATCGTCAGAATAGTCAATCTTTCCGTCCTCAGTCTTCTTGAGGTTATAGAGGTTCTTGGTTGTCACCTGGAACATCTGACCGGCTCCCTCGCAGTCGCTCGCTGTGATAAGCGGAGAGTTGAAGTAGAAGTAGCCGTGCTCATGGAAGTATGTGTGGATGGCCATTGCCATGTTGTGGCGGATGCGCATCACAGCACCGAATGTGTTGGTGCGGAGACGGAGATGAGCATACTGGCGCATATACTCGAACGACTGTCCCTTCTTCTGCATCGGGTAGTCGTTGCCGCAGAGACCGTAAATCTCGAGGCTCTCGCACTGTATCTCTGATGTCTGGCCCTTGCCCTGGCTCTCCACGAGAGTACCTACGGCGCAGATGCAGGCACCAGTAGTGATCTGCTTGAGCATTTCAGCGTCCACCTTTGTCGGGTTGACAACAATCTGAATGTTATTGATGGTTGAACCGTCGTTGAGTGCGATGAAGTCTACAGCCTTAGAGCTGCGGTGGGTACGCACCCATCCCTTTACGCACACGGTCTGTCCGAAGTCGGTGCGCTTGAGGGCGTCGACGACCTTTGTTCGCTTTATTGTTTCCATTTTATTAAAACATTACTCGTTTTCTGTTATTATTCAAAAGCTCCCATGCGCAGCATATCCACTTCCTTCTCAGTGAGGAAGCGCCAGTCGCCGCGACGGAGGTTCTTCTTTGTGAGTCCTGCGAACTGCACGCGGTCGAGCTTAACGACGCGATAACCGAGGTGTTCGAATATACGGCGCACGATACGGTTCTTGCCGCTGTGGATTTCGATGCCCACCTGGCTCTTGTCAGTGTCGCTTGCATACTCGATGGCGTCTGCATGCACCTCTCCGTCCTCAAGCTCGATGCCGTCAGCAATCTGCTGGAGGTCGTGAGCTGTTACGTTCTTGTCCAGATATACGTGATATACCTTCTTCTTGAGGAACTTCGGGTGTGTGAGCTTAGAAGCGAGGTCGCCGTCGTTGGTCAGGAGGAGCACACCGGTGGTGTTGCGGTCAAGACGTCCAACGGGATAGATACGCTCAGGGCAAACGTCCTTCACGAGATCCATGACAGTCTTGCGCTGCTGGGGATCGTCGCTTGTCGTAACGCAGTCCTTCGGCTTGTTGAGGAGCACGTAAACCTTCTTCTCCAGTGACACGGGCTGGTCATGGAACTTGATCTCGTCGGTGCGTACCACCTTTGTTCCGAGTTCGGTTACCACCTCGCCGTTAACAGTCACTACGCCAGCCTGGATAAACTCATCAGCCTCACGGCGTGAGCAGATGCCTGCGTTGGCAAGGAACTTGTTAAGACGGATCGGCTCGTTCGGGTCGATATGCTCTTCCTTATACTCGATGCGCTTCTTCATGCTATACTTAGCGTTGGGATCGTATCCATGCGTGCGCTGACGGTTGTTGTAACCGCCCTGCTGGCCGTAGCCACCGCGCTGATAACCGCCCTGCTGGCCGTAGCCACCGCGCTGATAACCGCCCTGCTGACCGTAGCCACCACGCTGATATCCACCCTGCTGGCCGTAGCCGCCGCGCTGCTGATAACCGCCGCGCTGCTGTCCGTAACCGCCGCGCTGCTGATATCCGCCACGCTGCTGATAACCGCCGCGCTGCTGATATCCGCCACGCTGCTGGTAACCGCCCTGCTGCTGGTCGCCGTCCTGATTAAAGTGCTGCTGCTGGTCGTTGTTCTGCTGGTCGCCTTCCTGGTTGTTGTTATAGCGGGGACGATAACCTCCCTGCTGACGTGACTGATAGCCTCCCTGCTCGCCGTCCTGGTTGTTGTTATAGCGGGGACGATAGCCACCCTGCTGACGCGGCTGGTATCCGCCCTGCTCTCCGTCCTGGTTGTAGCGGGGACGATAGCCACCCTGCTGGCGCTGCTGATAACCGCCACGCTGGTATCCGCCCTGCTGGCGCTGCTGATAGCCGTTATTGCCTGACGCTCCCTGAAGACCTGCTCCGAAGCCTTCTGGAAGGAATCCTCCTCCCTGGCTGTCGTTAGAGGTCTGCTGGCGCTCGGCGTTATAAGGACGCTGTGTGTGAATGCGCGGACGCTGCGGGCGACCGGTCACACTGCGATACTCTCTCTGATAGTTGCCTGCAGCACGGCCGTAGCTCTCGCTATTGCCAGTAGTCTGATCTGCTGCTTTCTGTTCCTGATTCTTTTCCAATTCTGAATCCATAATTCTTTTCTTTCTTTTTAAATTGTAATGTTATTGGCCTCTCGGCAAGTCACACCCATGGGATTTTTTGCATAGATGCGCTTCTTCTTAACTAACTATATATTGATAAAACTCTAATCTTGTTTTGTTGTCTGCTTTTCTTTTATGCCGTGTTTCAAACTTGGCTTAGATACCGGTGTAGTTGAGCGGAGTGATAGCCATCAGCTCTGCCTTTACTGCGTCGCTGACGTTGAGTGTCTTAACGAACTCGTGTATGCTCTCCTCTGTCATGTGCTTGTTGGTACGTGTGAGTGCCTTGAGTGCCTCGTACGGATGCGGATAAGCCTCGCGACGGAGAATGGTCTGGATGGCTTCAGCCACGACAGCCCATGTGTTGTTGAGGTCTTCCTCCAGCTTCTCCTCGTTGAGGATGAGCTTGCGCAGACCCTTCAATGTGCTCTGGATGGCAATGATGCCGTGTCCGAAAGGCACGCCTACGTTGCGGAGAACGGTAGAGTCAGTAAGGTCGCGCTGCAGACGGCTTACCGGGAGCTTCTGGGCGAGGAACTGCAGCACGGCGTTAGCGATGCCGAGGTTGCCCTCTGAGTTCTCGAAGTCGATGGGGTTCACCTTGTGTGGCATGGCGCTTGAGCCTACCTCACCTGCCTTGATCTTCTGCTTGAAGTACTCCATAGAGATGTACATCCAGAAGTCGCGGTCGAGGTCGATGATGATGGTGTTGATGCGGCGCATAGCGTCAAACACGCTTCCGAGGCAGTCATAGTTGCTGATCTGTGTGGTGTACTGCTCTCTCTGGAGACCGAGCTTCTCGCTTACGAATCTGTTGCCGAAAGCCTTCCAGTCATACTCAGGATAAGCCACGTGATGAGCGTTGTAGTTGCCGGTGGCACCACCGAACTTGGCTGTCATCTTGCAAGCCTTGAGTTCTTCAAGCTGCTGTGTGAGACGGTATACGAATACCATGATCTCCTTGCCGAGGCGTGTGGGCGATGCGGGCTGACCGTGTGTCTTTGCGAGCATAGGCACGTCCTTCCATTCGTCGGCATACTGCTGGAGCTGAGCGATAAGCTCCTCCACCATAGGATAATACACCTCTTCGAGTGCTTCCTTGATAGAGAGGGGCACGCTGGTGTTGTTGATGTCCTGTGATGTCAGTCCGAAGTGTATGAACTCCTTGAATGCGTCAAGTCCTCCAATCTTGTCGAACTCTTCCTTGATGAAGTACTCCACAGCCTTCACGTCGTGATTGGTCACCTTCTCGATGTCCTTCACGCGCTGTGCCTTCTCCTCGTTGAAGTCCTGGTAGATGGCGCGCAGGGTGGGGAAGAGGTTATGGTCGAAGTCCTTGAGCTGCGGGAGCGGAAGCTCGCACAGCGTGATGAAATACTCTATTTCCACGCGTACTCTGTAGCGTATGAGTGCATACTCTGAGAAATAGTCAGCAAGGGGCTCTGTTTTGCCACGATAACGTCCGTCTATAGGCGAAATGGCTGTAAGCAAATCAAGTTTCATGTGCTTTGTATAGCTTTACTATAAAAAATATATATATTATGGTGCAAAATTACAAATTAAAATGATACCATCCTATATATTTCACATTAATTATAATCAAAAAATATTTTGTCACTCAAAACATCTGATATTTTTAGTAATATGAAATGTAAATAAGAGTTTTGTTGAGGAAAATGATTAAATTTGCCATTGGATATATCAAACAGCGCATATTATGGAAATGACACCAAGAACTCCTGAGTTCGACCGACTTGCATTCACAGTATTGGCAATTGAGGCTTCGGCTCAGAAAATGAACATATCTCCATCGGAGATGAGAAGACGACTTGACAAGGTGGGGCTTATAAAAAGTCTCATACAGGAATGTTATGACACTTTGCATACGGAAAGCCGTGAAGCAGTAGCTAATGACGTGGTTGAGGCGCTTAAAAATTGGGAAGGAGGAGCGGTCTAATATGGACAGACAGATTCTATATCATGGCTCAAACGTTGTAGTGGAGCATCCGCTTGTGAATATTGGAAGAAGAGACTTGGATTTTGGACCGGGTTTTTATCTTACGCCATTGGCAGAGCAGGCTGCCAAATGGGCTAAACGTATCATGACCATTAGGCGAGCTGGACAAGCCATCGTAAACTCTTATGAATATACGCCCAATAAAGAGTGTAAAATAAAACGCTTTGAAGCTTACGATAAGGAATGGCTCGACTTTATTGTAGATAGCAGAAAAGGCAAACAACCCTGGAACGGATTCGACATTATAGAAGGAGGAGTGGCTGACGACCGTGTTATCGACTCCATTGAAGCCTATATTAACGGCTATGCAGATATTGAGAACACTCTAAGCAAACTGATTTACCACAAGCCGAGTTGGCAAATTTGTATTCTCAATCAAGACATTGTGGACAAGTATTTACATTTTAAAAATTCAGAAAGGATATAACTAATATGCTCGACTTTCTTTTATGGAATAAAATAGCGCGTGTGATAGCTCAGTTAGCAACCACTCTTAATGTTTCCAACGATAGGGCATTGGCTATTTTCTATGACTCGGAGGTATGCAAAATGCTACACAATCCAGAGTTTGGACTGCATCTGATGAGCGATACGTATATCGTGAACGACTTGATAGAAGAACTTAGAATGAAACAATAATCGACAACCTCGTGGGAGTTTTAACTACACCACGGGGTTGTCGATTATTGTTATATCAATGTTTTAAAATCAAAACTTTCAACCCTCACCTCTCAACTCTGAACTCTCACATCTCAACTGAATGTTACTCCTCCAGCGCTTGCGTAAACTCGCGGTGGAATGTTGAGAAGAAGTGGAGGTTTTCGCGGCGTGCTTCCTCGTCGAGGCTCCACAGCGACTCTTCTCCTGCTCGGTGAGCCAGTACGCGACGGACGCAGCGGGCAATCTTTCGCTTGTTGTTTCGTGCCTGCAGCTGGTCGCCCTGGATGTTGTTGTGTGTGGCGTATGAGAAAGCGCAGAGTCGGCGCATGAAAGTTTCGTAGCGGTTGAAGAGCAATGCCTGTCGCATCATCTTCTCCGGGTCGGCGTCCAGTCCTTCCATGTCCATCAGCCCCTCCATGTTCTCATGGCTCCAGTCAGCCTCGTCCACCCAGAACCACTGGAATCCGAGTCGCTGTTCCATGTGCATGAGTCGCTGTGCGATGCTGTCCTCGTCCACGTTCTCCTCGGCTGTGAACAGTCCGAAGGCGAATCTTGCGAGTGACACGCCGTTCAGCTCCAGGCTGTCAGCGCCTTCCACCTCGTCGCCGACAAGCTCCACGCGCCAACGTGCCGACTTGTTCTTGATGAGTGCGGAGTGTGCTCCCATGAGCAACTCGTCCAGCGTGCCCTGAAGCGGCAGCTCGGTTACGAGCGAGAGATTGTCGTGTATGTTGCGGACAGAGAGCGTGCCCTCGTCGTTAGCCACACACATATAGCTCAGTCGTCCTCCGTCGAGCGACAACTGGAAACGGTCGTTAGTGTCGTTGCCCACGAACATGTAGGCATAAGACGCTGCGTCTTTGTGGTTCACCTCGATGTCGCCCTGCACGTTGTTGTCTGTAGCGTCCTTCAGAGAGAATCCGATGTAGGGAATGCAGAGTCTAATGGTGAACGGTTCGCCCTTGCGCGGTGTGAGTCGGCAGAGAATGCCGTCCTCGCCGATAAGGTCTTTCTTCACCAGCCATCCCTCGTCGGTCTCCTGCGCCTGCTCCACGCTCACGTCGCCGTACGACCAGTAGAGGTCGAAGACAATCTCGTTGTCGTCCTCGCGGACCACGGTCACGAAGTCTTCAGGGGCGTCGCCGAGGTATACTGCTTCCACGGGCTTCACCTCTTCGTCGCCGTCGCCAAGGACGCATACCTCAAGGTTGCCCACCATCGGATCGTCTTCCCACTCGTCCTCACCGGCTCCTACAGCGCGGAACACCACGAAGGTCAGTCTGCTCTGCTGGCGCGTGCCGTCCGGACGGCATAGATAATATGTCGTCTCCTTAGGCAAGTAAATCGGTGTTGTGATGTACGGGCTCTGGCAGCGAGCCGAATATTCCACCTCTGTCCAGGCGGTTAAGTTTGCTTCAGTGTTACTGCTGTTCATTTCTTAAAGCTACAATGTTATCCTTGTATGATTTTATTTTGGGACTGCAAAATTACTGAAAAAATATGAGATAGTCAAATCTAACTGGAAATTAAAAGTGTTCGATTATTTGCGAACACGAAATAAAATCGTTAACTTTGGAATTTATAGTCAAAGACAATATGGAGGATATCACTATCAGAGTGTGTTATCTATTGGATATTAGTAATCATTATAAGTAAAAGCAATATGGATAAAGCGAAAATATATTCTGTGGACGAACTTGTGCCGTCTGTACCCATACATCCTGGTGAAATCATAAAGGATGAACTTGAGTCGCGTGGTATATCCCAACGAAAGTTTGCATCAATAATAGGATGTTCTTATTCGGTGTTCAATGAGATGCTCAACTGTAAGCGTCCGGTTACCACCGATTATGCGTTACGTATTGAGGCTGCACTTGGCATCAAGGCGTATATTCTTATGAACATGCAGAGCGAATATAATATTCAGACAGCTCTGCGTGACAATCGTTTGGCTGGTATCTTAAGTAAGATACGATCTGCAGCTGCTGTCTTTTAATCCCAAATCATTAGAACATGAGGTTGTAACGTATTCTCGCACTCTTAGGCGGTTCTGCCGCATACAATATTTGCATTTCTGATGCTCAATACTATGAGTCTGGCGCACAACAAAATCTTTGGTGCGAAATTCTCGAGTTTTGAGCGGTAAGAAGTAACGTGTTAATACACAGTGTGTTATGCGGTTTTCTGACGAATCGCTATGAAATCCGACTCGCAAACGAGCCGTTTTCTTCTGCAATAGAGCCACTTTTACACTCCAATACCGTCGCTTTTGTAATACAATAAAGCCTCTTTTACACTCTGATAGTGGCACTATCGGACTGTAAAAGAGGCTCTATTGTTAAACGTGGGTGCCGTTTGCACAGCAGAACACCCTAAAAACAGCAAAATAAAACTATAGAATCAATTTTTATTTTGTAACATGTTTTTACTCTTTGTACAATATTTGCATAGCGGTGCGCTGCACCGCCGCCCGTCTACTTCTTTTGTGTCTTTGAGAACGAGTAAGGCGCGTCTGTGTCTGCTGTGCCGCGCTGCTTGTTGGGCGTCGGCGCGAGGTCGTAGACAAACTGCGCTCCGTTCATGAGGTCGGTGCGTGTGATGTAGTTGTGTGAGTAGGGCTTGCCGTTGAGAGTCAGGGCCTTCACGTAGCAGTTCTCCTCAGAGTTGTTGTTGGCCTTGATGCTTACGGTCTTGCCGTTCTCGAGGTGGAGCTTCATCTCGTCGAAGTAAGGAGTGCCGAGAACATACTCGCCCGAACCCGGGCAGACAGGATAGAATCCCATTGCTGAGAATACGTACCAAGCCGAAGTCTGACCGTTGTCCTCATCACCGCAATATCCGTCGGGCGCTGCCGTATACATGCGGTCCATCACCTGACGAATCCAGTACTGCGTCTTCCAAGGCTCACCTGAATAGCCGTAGAGGTAAATCATGTGCTGGATGGGCTGGTTGCCGTGAGCATAGTTGCCCATGTTCATAATCTGCATCTCGCGAATCTCGTGGATTACGGCTCCGTAATAGCTGTCATCGAAGAGTGGCGGCACGTTGAATACGGAGTCGAGCATGCTGTTGAACACTTCCTTGCCACCCATAAGGTCGATAAGTCCCTGCGGGTCGTGGAATACTGACCATGTGTAGTGCCAAGCGTTACCCTCGGTGAAGGCGTCGCCCCACTTCAGCGGAGAGAAAGGAGCCTGGAACTTGCCGTTCTGCAGACGGCCGCGCATGAGGTTGGTCTCCTTGTCGAAGACGTTGCGATAGTTGAATGCGCGGCGACGGAAAGGCTCAAGCTCCTTCTTCGACTTGCCGAGCGACTTGCCGAACTGATAGATGCACCAGTCGTCGTATGCGTATTCCAGTGTGCGTGCCACGTTCTCGTTTATCTTGACGTCGTAAGGCACGTAGCCCAGCTTGTTGTAGTATTCATGGCCCAGACGACCCGTTGACGATACTGTCGGGTGTACGTTGTTGGCACCGTGAACCACTGCCTTCCAAAGCGTTTCGGCGTCATATCCCTTCAGACCGCAGAGGTAAGCGTCAGCCACGATGGACGCTGAGTTGTTGCCTACCATACATCCGCGATGACCCGGCGAAGCCCATTCGGGAAGGAAACCGCTCTCCTTGTACGCGTTAACCAGACCTTCCTGCATCTTCACGTTCATCGACGGATACATTACGTTAAGCAGCGGGAAGAGGCAGCGGAATGTGTCCCAGAAGCCGGTGTCGGTGAACATATATCCCGGCAGCACCTTGCCGTTGTACGGCGAGTAGTGTACTATCTCGCCTGCGGCTGTCTTCTCATAAAATGAGCGTGGGAAGAGCACCGAGCGATAGAGGCAGGAATAGAATGTGCGGAGATGGTCGATGTTGTCCGACTTCACCTCAATGCGACCCAGAACGTCGTTCCATGTCTTGCGGCCCTGAGCCTTCACCTCGTCAAACGAAGCACCAGCCAGCTCCTTGAGGTTCTCCATAGCCTGCTCCTCAGAGATGAAGGAAGAGGCGATGCGCACGTTCACCTGCTCGCCGCGGCGAGTCTTGAAGCCTACGATGGCACCTGCATGCTTGCAGTCAGCCACCAGAGCCTTGCTGTCCATCTTGCCGTTATTCACGGCTGTGGTGTAGGTGAAGTCGTGGTCGAACTTCAGCACGAAGTAGTTCTTGAAGTTGTCTGGCACGCCACCGTTGTTCTTCGTGGTGTAGCCTACAATCATTCTTTGCTCCGGCATAATCTTTACGTACGATCCTTCGTCGAAAGCGTCCACCACTACGTATGAGTCGCTCTCCGGGAAGGTGATGCGCATGATGGCAGCACGCTCCGTGGGCGCAATCTCCGTCACCACGTCATAGTCAGCCAGATAAGCGCGATAATAATAAGGTGTGGCCACCTCTGCCTTGTGCGAGAACCATGAGGCACGCTGGTCTTCATCGAAGACGGGCTTGCCGGTCTCCGGCATGATGCTGAACTGTCCGTAGTCGTTAATCCAGGGGCTTGGCTGATGGGTCTGCTTGAAGCCGCGCAGCTTGTCTGCCGAATAGACATAAGCCCATCCGTCGCCCATCTTACCGGTCTGCGGAGTCCAGAAGTTCATGCCCCAAGGGAGGCAGACTGCAGGATAAGTATTGCCCGTTGACAACGAGTGCTTCGACTCTGTGCCTACAAGCGTGCTGACATAGTCGACAGGCTGGTAGACCTTTGCCATGCCGACAATGGCGAATGTCAGCATGAGCAATGTAGTTAACAAGTGTTTTTTGTTCATTTTTTTTCTGTAGTTTTTATTGTTTGTGATTTTTATTCAGCTTCTTTTGGTGGTTTGTATAGTTTGAAGGCTCGTATCATATTCAGTCGTTTCGGCAGAGCATAGCATAATAACCGATGCGATAAACCGAAAATGCCGTCAGCGATGGCTTGCCTCCCGTAAGATTTCGGAGCAGCATTCCTCGTGTGATACGGAATGCCAAGCGCAGCAATGGCGCCAAGCCTAAGCACGAAAGACGTTCCACGAGCGTCTGCACACCCGAATAGCCGCGCAGCGCGTCTCGCATGTCATGTAGCGTCTGTAGTCCCTCTTCCGTCTTCTGAAGAAAGTGGGCGTTGTCGTCAAACCGTGAGAATCCCACAGGATTGTCCGTGTGAGCCATACGTATGCCGTTGTCTTTCAGCTCGCGTCCGAGCAGCACGTCTTCATAGCCGTAGCGCGTAATGGAGACGTCGAAGGGGTGTGCCGTCATCACATCGCGCCGTATGAGGATGTTGCTGACGTGGAAAGCGGCGTAGGGATTGCGCTTACGCCATGACAGCGGATGGCTTTGTGTGGTGCGAAGCTCGTACAGATAGCGCAGGCAGGATCTTGGTTCGGTGTCCGTCGGCGCATGAATCTTCAGTCCGCCCACCACGGCTTCCGCTCCAAGCGAGTCTGCCTCGGCATACACGGCAAGGAAGTCTGCGGGGAGAGGTGAGAGGTCGCTGTCGATGAAGACGAGCCATTCGTATTGCGCCAGCTCCACCAGCCGGTTGCGTGCCGCCGACCTTCCCACGTTATGATTGCCTCTTACGAAGCGGCAATGTTCCAAGTTGTCACACAGGGAGCGGTTGGCTTCCGCCTTTGCCGTGTCCGTGGAGCAGTCGTCATACACCACAATCTCACACCTTAAAAGGTTGTCCTTCAAGGTTTCCGCCTGACTGTGAAGAGCCGTTATGAGCGGTCGGCAGTCGTTGTTGTATGAAGGCAGCAGGATGGAAAGTGATTTCAGCATGCTTAATGGTTTAGGAAGTTACTCGTTGTCCACCCTTGCCTCCTTCAGCAGCTGCGTCTTTCCGTCAGCCACCAGCTTGAGTATCAGCTCGCCGAAGAGCGTGTTCTGCCATGCAAACCAAGGGCGCGTAAAGTGGGATGCGTCGTTCACGTCGAACGATTCGTGGATGAATCCGGTTCCGGCATCCGTGCGCTGGAGCATCTTCAGACATTCTTTTATCTCATCATCGTCCTTGCTGGTAAAGGCACGCATCATTATAGACATCGGCCATGCCATGCCCAGTCCTACGTGCGGACCGCCGATTCCTTCGCCCGCCTTGCCGCGGAAGAAGTAGGGATTGTCCTCGCTCCACACGAAGCGGCGCGTGTTCTGATATATGGGGTCGTCCTCCGGCACGTCACCGAGATAAGGCATTGCGAGCAGACTCGGCACGTTGGCGTCGTCCATGAGGAAATGATTGCCGAAGCCGTCCACCTCGTAAGCGTAAATCTTGCCATACTTGGGATGGTCCACTACGGCGTATTTCCTTAGCGCTTCGCTCACCTCGTCGGCAAGCTGTCGGCATTCCTTGGCTGTGGCAGCTTCGCCGTTGACCTTGTCCAGAATCTCAGCCGCCTTGCGCAGAGACGATACAGCCATGAAGTTGGATGGCACGATGAAGAGGAACGTCGCGGCGTCGTCGCTCGGACGGAACACCGAGGCAATAAGTCCGACGGGCTTCACGGGATTGCCCCATCCGTGATTGCATACCGTGTCGAGCTGGTCTTCCGTTTCGCGCTGGAAGTGGTAGGTGCCCAGCCCCGTCTTTCGCTGCTGCTCATGGAAGACGCGCAGGACGTTCTTCACCGCCTTCTGCCATTCAGCGTCGAAGACAGAGGCGTCGCCTGTGGTCTGCCAGTAATGGTAAGCCAGTCGGATGGGATAGCAGAGCGAGTCAATCTCGTACTTGCGCTCGTGCAGTTCGGGCTTCATGTCCGTAATGTCGTTCATCCATCCTCCCTCGGGCTGAGGCTCCTTATTGAATGCGTTGGCGTAGGGATCGATGTTGATGCACTTCAACTGTCGTCTTATCACGCCACGTATCATCTTCTTCACTTTCGGGTCAGCCTTGGCAAACTGTACGTAGGGCCAAACCTGTGCTGCCGAATCGCGCAGCCACATGGCATGTATGTCGCCCGTATATACGAACGTGTCCTCATTGCCGTCGCCCTCGCCGGCGTCGTAATGCACGGTGGTGTCGAGCGTATTGGGGAAGCAGTTCTCGAACATCCATGCCAGTCGGGCGTTCTCACGGATAAGACGCTTCACCTCACGAATCTTCTTCTCTATGGTGTCCGAAACGAATAGGCGGTCGGCTTCCTTCGGTCGCTGGCAGGTGTAGCGTGTGTTGTCCGCAGGAGCAGCCTCCGCATTGCTGGCTGAGAGCGCCATTCCGGCAACTGCATCGTAGGAAGCGGCATGAGCTGTAGAGGCGGTGCACGCAGACATGGCTATGGCTGTTATGAATGTGGATATGATGGATTGTCTCATTGTTATGGTCTTGATGATAAAGTTCGGTGTTTTAGTATACCTACAAAAGTAGTAAAAAAATGGTATTTGTTAATACAAATTGCAAGACAAAATGTCCAAAAATTGCGTTTCCTATAAAAGAATGTATAAGTATTTAGTGTTTTGCCCGCTTTTTTTGTAACTTTGTACGGAATAAGGATAATTAGAAAGAGCAGAAACAATAAGATGAGTGTAACAGAAATACTTAACAGCCAGGATGGCGCCAAGCACTTCTCCTTTGAGGTGCTCCCGCCACTCAAAGGAGCTGGCACAGACAGATTGTTTTCCACAATAGAGAAGTTCAGGGATTTCGATCCTGCCTATATTAACATAACTACCCATCACAGCGAGTACGTCTATCGCGAACTCGACAATGGGCAGTTTGAGCGTCTGCGTGTGCGCCGCCGTCCAGGAACGGTTGCCATCGCAGCCACCATACAGAAGAATTTCGGCATACCCGTCATTCCGCACATTATCTGTAGCGGAGCAACAGCCGAAGACATCGAATACGAACTCATCGACATGCAGTTTCTTGAGATAGAGAATCTGCTGCTTCTCCGTGGCGACAAGGCCAAGGAGGACCGTATGTACACCGCCACACCGGGCGGACATACACATACGACTGACCTCATCCAGCAGGTGAACGACTTCAACCGCGGCTTCTTCGTGGACGGAACGCAGATGAAGCATCCCGGACAGCCGTTCAGCTTCGGCGTGGCGTGCTATCCCGAGAAACACGAAGAGGCGCCCAACCTGGAGATGGACATACAGTACCTGAAGATGAAGCAGGACATGGGAGCGGAGTATGCCGTCACGCAGCTCTTCTACGACAATGCGAAGTATTTCGATTTCGTGGAGAAGTGTCGCGAGGCAGGTGTGACGATGCCCCTCATACCGGGCATCAAGCCCTTCGCCAAGCTGTCGCAGCTGACCGTCGTGCCTAAGACATTCCATTGCGACCTCCCGCTGGAACTGGCAGAGGAGGTGGTGAAATGCAAGACCGACGAGGACGCCAAGCAGCTGGGCATAGAGTGGTCGACGGAGCAATGCCGCCAACTTTACCGTGCCGGCATCCGCAACATCCACTTCTATACGGTGTCTGCCGTCGACTCCGTACGTGAGGTGGCGAAGCGACTGCTGTAACTTTCAGTAAGACAAACCAAATAAAAAAACATAACATCGAATGCAATTCAATGAAGTAATAGGACAGTCAGGCGCCAAGCTACAGATGCAAAAGCTGGTGGCAGAGGGACGTGTGCCCCACGCCATGCTCTTCTGCGGACCTTCGGGATGCGGAAAGATGGCGATGGCTATGGCGGTGGCTTCGGAGCTGCTGCGCCACAGTCGTCTGCTCGACAACTGGGGACATCCTGACCTCCACTTCACATTCCCGACCATAAAGCTCCCGAGCATGGGTTCGGAACACCAGCCCGTCAGCGACGACTTCTTCAGTGAATGGCATGAGATGATAATGTCAGGCCCTTACTTCACGCTGGAGCAATGGCTCGCGTCCATTAACGTGGCTGGAGCGGAGAACAAGCAGGCGCTCATCACAGGAGCCGAAAGCGACGCCCTCTCAAGGAAGCTGAGCCTGAAGTCGAGTCAGGGCGGATATAAGGTGGCTATAATCTGGCTGCCGGAGCGCATGAATCTGACGAGCGCCAACAAGCTGCTCAAGCTGCTTGAGGAGCCGCCTTCGCAGACCGTGTTCATCCTCGTCAGCGAGGAACCGGAGAAGCTGCTCGACACCATACGCAGCCGCACGCAGCGCTTTGACTTCAAGCGCATAGCGGACGCGGACATAGAAGAGGCGCTTGTGGAGAAGCGCGGGCTGGAGCATGCCGATGCACGAAGCCTGGCAAGACTTGCCAATGGATCGTGGACCAACGCACTCGCAGCCCTCAGTACGGGCAACGAGAACCGCATGTTCTTCGACCTCTTCACCATGCTCATGCGCCTCGCCTACACCAAGCGCGTTAAGGAACTCAAGAAATGGAGCGAGAGCATCGCGGCCTTCGGACGAGAGAAGCAGAAGCGCTTCCTCAACTACATGCACCGCATGGTTCGCGAAAGCTTCGTCTATAACTTCCATGAGCCGGAGCTTAACTATATGACGGCGGAGGAAGAACAGTTCGCTCAGAAGTTCGCGCCGTTCATACACGAGCGCAACATCATCGAACTGTCCGAGATGATAGGCAAGGCGGTGCGCGACATATCGCAGAACGCCAATTCCAAGATGGTGTTCTTCGACATCGCCATGCAGACCATCATCTTCATAACAAGGAAAAAATAAACATACACATAATATATACATATCATACTATACTACACCCATATACACATATATAATATATGAAGGACTTTAAGGACATGCAATTCGAGATATCCCGCGATACCGACCGCGGACTCTGCCATTGCGCCTGCGGCAGGCAGGACAAGCAGCTCAATACCTACGACTATCTGTATGATGTGCCGGGTAATGAGGAGGACACGGACCTCGTGGAGGTGCAGTTCAAGAATACGCGCAAGGGATATTATCATAACGTCAACCACCTGGACCTCCGTAAGGGCGACATCGTCGCTGTGGAGGCAAGCCCGGGCCACGATATCGGAGTGGTTTCGCTCACAGGCAGACTCGTGAAGCTGCAGGTGAAGAAGGCCAACCTCAAGTCGGCTGACGACATCAAGCGCATCTATCGCATCGCCAAGCCGGTGGACATGGACAAGTATTACGAGGCTAAGGATCGCGAACACGCCACGATGATTCAGAGTCGTGAGATAGCCAAGAACCTCGGACTGCAGATGAAGATTGGTGACGTGGAATATCAGGGCGACGGCAACAAGGCCATCTTCTACTATATCGCAGACGAACGTGTGGACTTCCGCCAGCTCATCAAGGTGCTTGCCGACACCTTCCACGTGCGCATCGAGATGAAGCAGATCGGTGCACGTCAGGAGGCAGGTCGCATCGGTGGAACCGGACCTTGCGGACGCGAGCTTTGCTGCGCCACATGGATGAAGAACTTTGTAAGCGTCAGCACTAATGCAGCACGCATACAGGATATCTCGCTCAATCCGCAGAAGCTTGCCGGAATGTGCGCCAAGCTGAAGTGCTGCCTCAATTACGAGGTGGACGACTATGTGGAGGCAGGACGCAAGATGCCGGCACGCGACGTGGTGCTCGAGACATTGGACAGCGACTATTATCTGTTTAAGTCGGACATCCTCGCTGGTCTTGCCACTTACTCGACGGGTAAGGGCGTGGCTGCCAACCTTGTGACCATCACGGCAGAACGTGCACGCGCCATCATCGAGATGAACAAGCGTGGCGAAAAGCCCGAGTCGCTGGCAGAGGACGGAAAGCAGAGAGAAGGCAATCAGCACTCGGACCTCCTTGCCGATGCCGATCTCAGTCGCTTCGACAAGAGCAAGAAGAACAAGAAGAAAAAGAACAAGAAGCCGCGTCAGCAGGCTAACGAAGCCGCACGCCCTGCCAACGAGAACGCTCAGCAGCCGACTGCAGAGGGCAATGCTCAGCCAAAGGCAGAGAACGGTCAGCAGCCTAAGGGCGAGAATGGTCAGCAGCCTAAGGGCGAGAACGGTCAGCAACCGAGACGTGACAATAACCGTAACAACCGCAACAACAACCGTCAGCGCCCAAGACCGGAAGGTCAGCGCCACAACAATAACGGACAGCGCGGCGAGAACGGACCTCGTAATGAGAATGGACAGCGTGGCGAGAATGGTCAGCGCAGCGAGAACGGCGCTCGTGGTGAGAACCGCCAGCCGCGAAACAATGCTGAGGCTAAGCCGTCTGCTCCCCAGCAACCTAAGCAACAGCCTGCTCCACAGCAGCCGAAGCAGCAAAACACAACCGGCAATGAAGGTTAAGATAACACGACTTTTAGCATATATGGCAGCCATGACAGCAGTAGTTGTCATGGCTGCCTGCAATGGTGGAATGGTGTATGACCGTTACACCAACACTCCCGTCTCAGGATGGGAGAAGAACGACACGCTCTATTACTGCGTTCCCGCGGTCAAGTCCGGCGGCACATACGCAGCCAACCTTGGTCTGCGCACCACCGACTCTTATCCCTTTACGTCGCTGACGCTCATTGTGGAGCAGCGTAAGGTGGCTGCCGACAAGGCTGTGACCGTCGTTACGGATACCGTAGCGTGCCAGTTGACCGACAGAAAAGGCAATGCGGCAGGAAAGGGAATCAGCTATCACCAGTATCAGTTTCCGGTCACGGAGCTGATGCTCCAAGACGGCGATTCGCTCTTTGTCAGCATTCGACATGACATGAAGCGCGAGATACTGCCCGGAATAAGCGATGTAGGATTCTCGCTCACTCGCACCAAGTAAGCTCCATCACAATCCATCCATACATCTTAATATGCAAGAACAGGAAACCATACAGCAGAAGGACGAGCGCTTCATGCGCCGTGCACTTCAGGAAGCAGAAGCGGCAAGAGACGCCGGAGAGATACCCGTGGGAGCCGTTATCGTGGCTGGCGACCGCATAATAGCGCGTGCCCATAACCTTACGGAGACGCTTTCGGACGTTACGGCGCATGCCGAAATGCAAGCCATCACCTCCGCTGCCAACCAGCTCGGAGGCAAATACCTCACCGACTGCACGCTTTACGTGACGCTGGAGCCTTGCGTGATGTGTGCAGGAGCGATAGGATGGTCGCAGCTGAGGCGCGTGGTGTATGGCGCTTCGGACGAGAAACGGGGCTTCATGAAGTTCGCCCCCAAGGCGCTCCATCCCAAGTGCACGGTCACTACGGGAGTGCTGGAGGAAGAGTGCCGTCAGCTTATGACTGACTTCTTCCGCTCTCGCCGCTGTTAAGGCACACTATGAAAGCAACTGCAAAATAATATTAAATCCATGAGAATAAAACGGTTGAACGTTTGTTTTAACCGTTTTAAAACATTAACTTTGCAACATATTTACACACAGAACACAAAAACGACATGCTCATGACTAGACAACATTCGTAAGAAGAGCATAAATATACATTCAGAACAATTCAGATAACGTCATAAAACCCCGTCTGCTAAAGTGGATTGGGCACTGTCGGCATTCCTGTCGTCAGCGATGGCAATATCCACAATATCATCAAGCCCCTCAATAATCTACCATATAAGAACCTATTAATTATCATTATAAGTTTTTTCAGCTCACTTCCTCGTGATGAGGCGGTGAGTTTTTTTTGCCTAAAACTTCATTAATATACACTTTTGCATAGAAAAGAAGCCAAGGCATGAAAAAAAAATCGTAACTTTGCAAAGTAGAAATAATTTCCAAAAAACTATACAAGCAGTATGATTCTATTTTTCATGACTCCAAGCAAGAGCGTGATTGCCACAGGCGTGGATCACCAGCTCTCACAAGACGAGATCAATGAACTGTGTTGGCTTTACGGCGGTGCAACCCTCATCGAGGGCGAGACTGTCGAGGGTTTCTTCGTGGGCCCGCGCCGTGAAATGATTACTCCATGGAGTACGAATGCCGTAGAGATAACTCAGAACATGAGTCTCCACGGCATTTCACGTATTGAGGAATACTTCCCAGTAAGCTCCAAGGACGCTGATCACGACCCTATGCTCCAGCGTATGTACGAAGGACTCGACCAGGAGATTTTCACCGTTAATCACCAGCCGGAGCCTATCAAGCATGTTGAGAACATAGAAGAATACAACGAGCAGGAAGGTCTGGCGCTCTCATCCGAGGAGATTGAGTATCTCCACAAGATTGAGAAGCAGCTCGGACGCCCACTTACCGACTCTGAGATCTTCGGTTTCGCACAGATCAACTCTGAGCACTGCCGTCATAAGATTTTCGGCGGTACGTTCATCATTGACGGTAAGGAGATGGAGTCGTCGCTTTTCGCTATGATCAAGCAGACCACTAAGGAGAACCCTAACAAGATTCTCTCTGCTTACAAGGACAACGTGGCTTTCGCACAGGGTCCGGTTGTGGAGCAGTTCGCACCGAAGGATCAGTCTACAAGCGACTATTTCCAGGTGAAGGACATCGAGAGCGTTATCTCGCTCAAGGCTGAGACTCACAACTTCCCGACTACTGTGGAGCCGTTTAATGGTGCCGCTACCGGTACTGGCGGTGAGATCCGCGACCGTATGGGTGGCGGTGTAGGCTCATGGCCTATCGCCGGAACAGCTGTCTACATGACCGCTTATCCGCGTCTGAAGGACGACGAGGGCGTGGCTCGCGACTGGGAGGACATCATGCCCGTCCGCAACTGGCTCTATCAGACACCGGAGCAGATTCTTATCAAGGCCTCTAACGGTGCTTCTGACTTCGGCAACAAGTTCGGTCAGCCGCTGATTACTGGCTCTGTTCTGACATTCGAGCACCAGGAAGGTGCAGAGAAATACGCATACGACAAGGTTATCATGCTTGCCGGTGGTGTCGGTTACGGCACAAAGCGTGACTGTCTGAAGAAGGAACCGCAGAAGGGCAACAAGGTTGTCGTAGTCGGTGGCGATAACTATCGCATCGGTCTTGGTGGCGGTTCGGTATCGTCAGTTGACACCGGTCGCTATTCTAACGGTATCGAGTTGAACGCCGTTCAGCGTGCCAATCCTGAGATGCAGAAGCGTGCTTACAACCTCGTTCGCGCACTCTGCGAGGAGGATGTCAATCCTGTAGTTTCCATCCACGACCACGGTTCAGCCGGTCACCTCAACTGTCTCTCTGAGCTTGTTGAGGAGTGCGGTGGCGAGATAGACATGACAAAGCTGCCTATCGGCGACAAGACACTTTCGTCTAAGGAGATTATCGCTAACGAGAGCCAGGAGCGTATGGGCCTGCTCATCGACGAGAAGCACATCGAACACGTACGTCGTATCGCAGAGCGCGAGCGTGCCCCGCTGTATGTTGTCGGCGAGACAACAGGTGACGCTCACTTCTCATTCAAGCAGGGTGACGGCGTTAAGCCTTTCGACCTCGACGTAGCCCAGATGTTCGGTCACTCTCCGAAGACCATCATGCGCGACGAGACAGTGGAACGCCACTATCGTGACGCTGAATATACACATGAGGAGAAGTCGGAGAATGGCAAGGACGACGTACTCGACAAGTATGTAAGCCGCGTGCTTCAGCTTGAGGCTGTGGCTTGTAAGGACTGGTTGACCAACAAGGTGGACCGCTCCGTTACTGGTAAGATTGCCCGCCAGCAGTGCCAGGGCGAGATTCAGCTGCCGCTTTCTGACTGCGGCGTCGTGGCTCTCGACTATCGTGGACGCAAGGGTATAGCCACTGCTCTCGGTCATGCACCGCAGGCAGGACTTGCTTCTCCTGAGGCAGGATCAGTGCTTTCTGTTGCTGAGGCTCTCACAAACATCGTATGGGCTCCGCTCGCTGACGGACTTAACAGCCTCTCGCTCTCTGCCAACTGGATGTGGCCCTGCCGCTCACAGAAGGGTGAGGACGCTCGTCTCTACAGCGCAGTTAAGGCTCTTAGCGAATTCTGCCGCGACCTTAAGATCAACGTTCCGACAGGTAAGGATTCGCTCTCGCTCAGTCAGCAGTATCCTAACGGCGAGAAGATTATCTCTCCGGGAACCGTTATCGTAAGCGCTGGCGGCGAGGTGAGCGACATCCGCAAGGTGGTTTCGCCCGTACTCGTTAACGACAAGAACTCATCTATCTATCATATCGACTTCTCATTCGACGAGCAGCGCCTCGGCGGCAGCGCCTTCGCACAGAGCCTCGGCTTCGTTGGCGACGACGTTCCTACAGTGAAGAATCCTGAATACTTCGCTGACTGCTTCAACGCTGTTCAGGAGATGATTGAGAAGGGATGGATTATGGCAGGTCACGACATCTCGGCTGGTGGTCTTATCACCACTCTTCTTGAGATGTGCTTCGCCAACCGTGAGGGCGGTATGCACGTCAACCTTCACGACCTCGCAGGTGAAGACATCATCAAGATGCTCCTCGCTGAGAACCCGGGTGTGGTTATCCAGGTTAGCGATAAGTATAAGGAGGAGTTCCGTACATATATGGAGGACAATGGCATCGGCTATGCAAAGATCGGTTATCCCACTCCGGCAGAGCGCACCATCGTCATCAAGAAGGACGAATACACACACGCATTCGACATCGACGCACTCCGCGAGACATGGTATAAGACTTCTTATCTCCTTGACCGCGACCAGAGCTTCAACGGCTGCGCACGCAAGCGCCGCGACAACTATAAGAACCAGCCGGTGGAGATGAAGTTCCACGACTCGTTCAAGGGCACTCTCGAGAGCTACGGCATCTCTGCAGACCGTCGCACTCCGTCGGGCGTGAAGGCTGCCATTATCCGTGAGAAGGGTACCAATGGTGAGCGCGAGATGGCTTACTCACTCTATCTTGCTGGCTTCGACGTTAAGGACGTGATGATGACCGACCTTATCAGCGGACGCGAGACACTTGAGGACGTCAACATGATTGTCTTCTGCGGTGGCTTCTCTAACTCTGACGTGCTCGGCTCTGCAAAGGGATGGGCAGGTGCGTTCCTCTTCAATCCGAAGGCTAAGGAGGCACTCGACAAGTTCTATGCACGCAAGGACACCCTCTCACTCGGTATCTGCAACGGTTGTCAGCTGATGGTTGAGCTCAACCTTATCAACCCGGATCACGAGAAGCGCACACGCATGCTCCACAACGACTCGCACAAATTCGAGAGCAACTTCCTCGGTGTTGAGATTCCGCAGAACGACAGCGTGATGTTCTCTTCACTCAGCGGCGACAAGCTCGGCATCTGGGTGGCACACGGAGAGGGCAAGTTCTCATTGCCTGAGGCAGAGGACAAGTACAACGTTGTGGCACGCTACAACTACTCAGAGTATCCGGGCAACCCGAACGGATCTGACTATAACGTAGCTGGTATCTGCTCTGCAGACGGCCGTCACCTCGCTATGATGCCTCACCTTGAGCGTGCCATCTTCCCGTGGCAGAATGCTTGGTACCTCGCAGACCGCCGTCAGGACGAGGTTACTCCGTGGATTGAGGCGTTCGTCAACGCACGCAAGTGGATTGAGAACTTCGGCAAGTAAGCTCTTGTTTAAGCCGCAAGTATATATTTTAATATAACCCAAAAAGACTAATGACAGCCGTGAAAAGCTGTCATTAGTCTTTTCTTTCACATCTTACATTTATCTACAACGCAACACCCATGACCAATTTCTATATAGACGCATTCCGTGTTTTCTCAAAGATAGGACTGTTCACACTCGGTGGTGGATATGCCATGATACCTGCTATAGAGGCAGAAGTGGTGGACAGGAAGAAATGGATGAGCCGTGAGGAGTTTCTTGACCTCATTGCCGTGGCGCAAAGTTGCCCCGGCGCCCTCGCCATAAACATCAGCGTCTTCGTGGGATACAGACTGAAGAAGCTGCCGGGAGCCATCTGCACCACCATCGGCGCAGCCCTTCCCTCCTTCCTCATCATCCTTCTCATAGCCATGTTCTTCCGCCAGTTTCAGGACAACGCCGTCGTCGGATCGATATTCAATGGCATCCGTCCCGCTGTAGTGGCGCTCATAGCCGTGCCCGTTTTCTCAATGGCGCGTTCGGCTCGCATAACATGGACCAACTGTTGGATTCCGTTCGTATGTGCTCTTCTGATTTGGATAATAAAGGTGAATCCGATATACGTGCTCGTTGCAGCAGGAGCATGCGGATATCTTTACGGCACGATGATAAAGCCGACAGAATAATAAAATATAGCAATGATATTCCTACAACTCTTCATTACGTTTTTCCAGATAGGACTCTTCGGATTCGGTGGAGGCTACGGCATGCTGTCGCTCATTCAGACGCAGACCGTAACGCATCATGCGTGGCTCACATCGGCAGAGTTTACCAATATTGTGGCGGTTAGCCAGATGACTCCTGGTCCCGTCGGCATCAATTCTGCCACTTACTGCGGATACGTGGCTGTGCAGAATGCGGGCATGGGAGAGTGGTATGCCGTCCTCGGCAGCGCCACTGCCACGTTGGCACTCGTCCTCCCGTCGTTCATCATAATGGTGCTCATCTGCCGCGTATTCTTGCGCTACATGGACACGCTCGTCGTTCAGAGCGTGATGGCTGGCTTGCGTCCAGCCTTCGTCGGCCTTATAGCCGCAGCCGCCCTGATGCTTATGACTCCTGAGAACTTCTCCGCTCCGAGCATCAATCCTTGGCAGTTCTGGATAAGCATCATAATCTTCGCTGCCACATTCTTCGGTACAAAGATAATGAAGATAAATCCTATAAAGATGATTTGTTGGGCAGCGTTCGCAGGACTTATGCTGCTTTATTAAGTTTATTATAAAACAAAAAAGTTAGGGAAGCATTACAAACGTGCTTCCCTAACTTTTTTTATGTCTGTATCAGATGTATCCTAATCAGGATATCATCAGATGTATTCTCTGTTTTTACTTGTTGTCCTCGATGAGGTTCTCACCGGTCATGTCAGCGGGCTGCTCCATTCCGAGGATGTGGAGGATAGAGGGAGCCACGTCAGCGAGGCGTCCGTCCTTTACAGTAGCCGAGTTGTTGTCAGTAACGTAGATGAACGGAACCGGGTTCAATGAGTGAGCGGTGTTCGGTGTGCCGTCCTCGTTGAGAGCGTGGTCAGCGTTGCCGTGGTCAGCGATAATGATGGTCTCGTAGTCGTTGGCCTTAGCTGTCTCCACCACTTCCTTCACGCAGTTGTCGATGGCGTGAACAGCCTTTGCGATGGCGTTGTAGATGCCGGTGTGACCAACCATGTCACCGTTGGCGAAGTTTACGACGATGAAGTCATACTCCTGTGTCTTGATTGCACCTACGAGCTTGTCCTTCACCTCGTATGCGCTCATCTCCGGCTTGAGGTCGTATGTGGCAACCTTCGGAGAGGGAACGAGGATGCGGTCCTCACCTTCGTACGGAGTCTCGCGACCACCGTTGAAGAAGAATGTCACGTGAGCATACTTCTCTGTCTCTGCTGTGTGGAGCTGGCGCTTGCCGTTAGCTGAGAGATACTCGCCGAGAGTGTTCATTACGTTCTCCTTCGGGAAGAGGATGTTTACGCCGGTGAATGAAGCGTCGTACGGAGTCATGCAGAAATACTGCAGGTCCTTGATGGTGTGCATGCCAGCCTCTTCGTGCTCCTTCTGTGTGAGCACCTCTGTAAGCTCCTTGGCACGGTCGTTACGATAGTTGATGAAGATGACAACGTCGCCCTCCTCAATCTTGCCGTTAACTGTAGAGTTGTTGATAGGAAGGATAAACTCGTCTGTCACGCCGTCGTCATAGCTCTCCTGCATTGCCTTTACCATGTCGTCAGCCTGCTTGCCCTTGCCCTCTACGAGCAGGTCGTAAGCCTCCTTAACGCGCTCCCAGCGCTTGTCGCGGTCCATTGCGTAGAAACGACCGACGATGCTGGCGATGTGTGCGCCGTTCTTGTCGCAGCACTCCTGCACCTGCTCGATGAATCCCTTACCTGACTTCGGGTCGGTGTCGCGACCGTCCATGAAGCAGTGTACGTAAACGTCGTTCAGACCATACTCCTTACCGATCTCGATGAACTTGAAGAGGTGGTCGAGTGATGAGTGAACACCGCCGGTAGAGGTAAGACCCATGAGGTGGAGCTTCTTGCCGTTCTCCTTAGCGTAGCTGTAAGCCTTGATGATTTCCTTGTTCTTGAGGATAGATCCGTCCTTGCATGCACGGTTGATCTTAACGAGGTCCTGATAAACGATGCGACCTGCACCGATGTTCAGGTGGCCAACCTCTGAGTTACCCATCTGGCCCGCAGGCAGACCTACGTCCTCACCGCATGTGAGGAGCTGTGAGTGAGCGCTCACCGCTGTGAGATAGTCAAGATAAGGAGTCGGAGTGTTATAGATTACGTCTCCCTTGCCATGCTGGCCGATGCCCCATCCGTCGAGGATCATCAATAAAGCTTTCTTTGCCATAATGTGTGTATATTTTATATTATAATAATGTATACTATATTGTTATGCAAAGTTACAATATTCGCCTTTAACTGCAAAATGAAAGTCACGATTTTTTATTTAAGTTGAGATTTGAGAGTTGAGAATTGAGAGTTGTGATTACTTTGAGTTGTCTACAAATCAAAACTGTCAATTCTCAACTCTCAAATCTTGATTTTGTTATAGACTATAACAAAAAATACGCTTCTGCTAATAATTTTTAATGAAATATTTGTTTGTTCTAATTAATAGTTATATATTTGCATCCGGAAATAATAGTTTATAATTTCAGTGTTTCAGGACAACTGTAAGCGGCTAAAGCGTAGCCGAAATGTTATCACAATCAGTCATTAAATGAGAGTTAAAAGATTTTTAGACCGTGCTTCAGATCAGCACACAACTTACGTAAGCAGAGGGTGGCATTGTCCAAGGGCGTAGGCTTTTGGCGCCTCCTCCAAGCTTACGAAGAGAATTTCCTACATTCGCAGCATTTTCTTCTTCTAACATTCGTCTACGTATCGCAAAAACACTACCTTTGCGATTGTCTTTTTATATAACAAAAAAACATAAACTATTAACCATTAACCTCATCATCAGTTCTTACAGACATGAGAATCCCCAAGATTGGCTTGTTGCCTAAGATTATCATTGCCATAGCTCTCGGTATAGCTCTTGGCATAGAGACCCCGGAAATGCCGGTTCGCATCTTCGTTACGTTCAATTCGCTCTTCAGCGAGTTCCTCGGATTCCTTATCCCGCTGATTATCGTCGGGCTTGTCACACCTGCCATTGCCGACATCGGCAAGGGTGCGGGCAAGCTGCTCCTCGTCACGGCTCTTCTGGCATACGGTGCCACGGTGTTGTCCGGCTTCATGTCGTACGGAGTGGGTCAGACCTTCTTCCCGTCGATGATTTCGGAGAACGTCCAGCTGTCGCAGGTCAGCGAGGCGAAGGGTGTCAAGCCGTTCTTCACCATCAGTATTCCGGCGCCGCTGAATGTGATGACGTCCCTTATATTGGCGTTTACGCTCGGCCTTGGCATCGCCCATCTCGAGTCGAAGTCGCTGCGCAACGGCTTCTCGGAGTTCCGCGACATCATTACGAAGACCATTCAGGTGGTGGTGCTTCCGCTCCTGCCCATCTACATCTTCGGCATCTTCTTCAATATGACTCATTCCGGCGAGGTGTTCCGCGTGCTCTCGGTGTTCGTCAAGATCATCGGCGTGATATTCGTGATGCACATCTTCCTCCTTGTCTTCCAGTATTGTGTGGCGGCTCTCTTCGGTCGTAAGAATCCGTTGCGCATGCTTGGCACCATGCTTCCGGCGTATTTCACGGCGCTCGGCACGCAGTCGTCTGCCGCCACCATTCCCGTGACGTTGCGCCAGACCATCAAGAACGGCGTGGACAGCGACATCGCCGGCTTCGTCATTCCTCTCTGCGCCACCATCCACCTCTCGGGCAGCACCATGAAGATTGTGGCTTGCGCCTTGGCTCTGATGATGATGCAGAACATTCCCTACGACTTCCAGATGATTACGGGCTTCATCCTCATGCTCGGCGTGACGATGGTGGCAGCTCCCGGCGTTCCGGGTGGAGCCATCATGGCAGCGCTCGGTGTCCTGTCGTCAATGCTTGGCTTCGACGAGAAAGCGCTCGCCCTGATGATTGCCCTCTACATCGCCATGGACAGCTTCGGCACAGCCTGCAACGTGACGGGTGACGGTGCCCTCGCTGTCATCATCAACAGGCTGTGGAAGGGAAAGAAGAAGCAGAATGCCTGTGTGGCTGAAGAGTGCCAGTAAGGGTATTATTTAAATTGCAGTTTATCTGTTAGTCTGCTATGTTAGGCAGTGCTTTGACAAAAACCTTTCTCCACAGTCCGCTTATGCTTTTCGAGCCTTCGGCAATTCCTTTATGGTATATATGGTCTTATGAGAACAAGTTCTCACGCCCATATATGCCATAAATGAATGAGAGGCTTTCGCCTCTCTCGAAAAGCACAAACGGAAAAAAACGTTCAAAACACAAGGTTACAAGAGGATGTGTAAAACTAAACAAATATAGGAAAAGGGCAAATAGTAGGAGCTAATGCCCACGGCTCCTACTATTTGTATTATTTATTACGTTTTTTTCCCAATTTTTTTAGTTTTGATACCTTCTGCATCCTTGTGTTTTTATATGTTTTTCCGATTATGGGCGCGTGCTGTGCACAAATAAAAGGCTTTACGTTAGGTTGTCGAGAACATGGTTCTCGTAAGACCTAATGTAAAGCCTTTTATTTAAATCCGATAGGATTTGCGCCCATAAGCGGCATGTGGAGAAAGGTTTTTGTCAAAGCCCTGCCTAACACAGTTACCTCGCTGATAAATTCCTGTTTATACGTTCCTTGTTTCATCCTTACATTTGAAAAAAGTTTAAGGTTGAATTGTCCTAAAAATACTATATCTTTGCGATAGCAACCTATACATTATAAAAAGGAGTAGCCATCCGCCCGACCATCACAATATTTGCATTTCTAACGCTCAATACTCCTCGTTCAGCGCACCAAGAAATCACTTGTGCGAAATTTGCGAGTTTTGAGCGTGCAGCAATAGCATACTGATGCACAAACGATTATGCGGTTAATGAAAGAAATGTGCAATGAATGACGGAGCTAAACAAGCATTATAAGGTTGCAACAGAGCCTCTTTTCCACCCCAATACAGCCTCTCTTGCCTTCCAATACAGCCCCTATTGGAAGGCAAGAGAGGCTTTTCTTATATATTATGGGGTCAAAAGCGATGCTAAACCACACAAAAAAGCAAGAGAAATCTCTAAAACCGATTTTTATTTTGTAATAGGTTTTTACCATTTATACGATATTTGCATGAGACATGAAGGCATGTTTTTTAGACATGAAGGCATGTTTTTTAGACTGCCAGCCATGCCTACCTAACAGACTAAACGATATACATTAATTTACCATCCATTTCTCCCCTCTCCCCTTTACAAATTTGCCAAACCCTTTATTTATCGGGGATTAGCGAGGGTTTTGTCCGATTTGTTTTGCCATTTGTCTAATTTGTAACGTCGTTTTTTTGTCAGCGTTTGTAATTTTGCAGCCGACAAAAAAACAAACCGTTTCAAATCTTCCAACAAGAAAACGCACATAACTACGTTAAGCCGAACGAACCGAATATTATAATTAAAAACCATAATTTACCTAAACGTATTCAAGACATGAATCAAGCTAAAGGTAAGTACCAATAACAATAACAATGAACATAAAATCATTCCTTCTCGCTGCCCTCGCGTTCATAACGCTCTCTTCATGCAGCGACGACACTAACACAACCCCGCAGACCGAACCCCCATACGACATGACAGGCTTTGCCAAGGGTGCGGACATCAGCTGGCTGACAGAGATGGAAGCCAGCGGCAAGAAATTCTATAACACTAAAGGTTCGGAGCAGGACTGCATGACGCTGCTCCGCGACCTCGGCACCAACTCGGTGCGCATCCGCGTATGGGTGGACCCCGCAGACGGATGGTCAGGCAAGCAGGACGTGCTCGTAAAGGCTGGGCGAGCAAAGAAGCTCGGCGAGCGCATCATGATAGACTTCCATTACTCCGACTCTTGGGCTGACCCAGGCAAGCAGAACATACCCTCCGCATGGACAGACTTCAAGGACGACCTCACGAAGATGAAGGCTGCCATGGCTGAGCACACTAAGGAAGTGCTCACCACGCTCAAGGACAACGGCATCAACGTGGAGTGGATTCAGATTGGCAACGAGACCCGCACGGGTATGCTCTGGCCGCTCGGTCTTGTCAGCGACAACAAGTTTGACAATTACGCAGCTCTCAACAACGCCGGCTACGACGCTGCCAAGGCTGTCTATCCCGACGCACAGTGCATCATCCACATCGACCGCGGCAACGAGATCGGCGGATTCACATGGATGTTTGACGGTCTGAAAGCCGCCGGTGCCAAATGGGACGTCATAGGAATGTCGCTCTATCCTGAGGACGACAACTGGCAGACAGTCACCGACGACTGCCTCAAAAACATCTCCACTCTCGCCTCTCGCTATAAATGCAAGGTTATGGTTTGCGAGATCGGCATGGCTTGGGACTCTGAAAACGCCGCTGCCATGATGAAGAAGATGGTGGAAGGATGTAAGGCAAAGCCCGAATGTCTCGGCATCTTCTATTGGGAACCTGAGTGCTACGGAGGATGGAACGACTACAACAAGGGAGCGTTCGACTCTAACGGCAAGCCGACAGCAACGCTGGACGCGTTTAAGAATTGAAAGTTAAAAATTGACAATTGAAAGTTGAAAGTTATGATTACCTTTAAAGGTATTATTATCTTTGAAGGTAATCTAATAATTATAACAAATGAATAAGCTAACAATATTGACCCTCGCGCTTGCCTCGGCTCTTACTGCCTCGGCGCAGCGCAACACAATAAATCTGAAGACGTGGGAATTCTCGCGAGACAGCGTCAGCTATAAACCGGTGACCGTGCCGCACGACTGGGCCATAAGCGGACCCTTCGACAAGAAGTGGGACCTCCAGTTTGTTGCCATTGAGCAGAACGGCGAAAAGGAGAAGACAGAGAAGTCGGGACGTTCGGGCGCATTGCCTTGGATAGGTCGCGGCTTCTACAAGACTTCCGTCAGTCTGAAGAAGGTGCCGGCTTCCGCCATACTTGAGTTTGACGGTGCTATGGCTGACCCACACGTGTATGTAAACGGACACCTTGCCGGACATTGGGCATACGGATATAACGCTTTCCGCGTGGACGCAACGCCGTACCTGAAGAAGGGAAAGAACGAGATAAGCGTCAGCCTCAACAACCGCGAGGAAAGTTCGCGCTGGTATCCGGGTGGCGGTCTTTATCGTCCTGTGCAGCTTGTCACCAATGCTGACGCAGCCCACATCCACCAATGGGGCAGCTATTTCCGCACTCTTTCCATCGCAGACGGCAAGGCGGAGGTTAGCATCTGCACCAACGTGAAGAACGCTGACAAGACGCTTACCGTGGAGAACCTGCTCGTTGACGCCGCAGGAAAGACTGTCGCGCAGATAAAGAATGCCGACTTCGACGCTGAGGGCAATATCATAAAGACGCTGAACGTGGACAACGCACAGCTATGGTCGCCCGAATCGCCTTATCTCTATAAGCTCGTCACAAGACTCTATCGCAAAGGAAAGCTCGTTGACCAGACCCAGCAGAAGGTCGGCATACGCACAGTTCGTGTGGCTCAGCATGACGGTTTCCAGCTTAACGGCGTGTCGCGCAAGATAAAGGGCGTATGCCTACATCACGACCTTGGTCCGATTGGAGCCGCTGTCAACAAGTCTGCGCTCATCCGTCAGATACGAACAATGAAGGAGATGGGTTGCGACGCCATCCGCACAGCTCACAACATGCCTTCTACATGGCAGATGGAAGTGTGCGACTCGATGGGTATGATGGTCATGGCGGAGAGTTTCGACATGTGGATTTATCCGAAATGCAAGAACGGTTATGCCCTTAACTTCAAGGAATGGGCAGACAAGGACATAGAGAATCTGGTGCGCAACCATCGCAACCATCCGTCCATCGTGATGTGGAGCATCGGCAACGAGATACCCGAACAGTGGAGCAAGGAGGGACGCGACATATCGAAGCACCTGCAGGACATCTGCCATCGCTTCGACCCCACACGCCCTGTGACGCAGGGAATGGACCGTGCGGAGGACGCGCTGAAGTCGGGTTTCGCCCAGGTAATGGACGTTCCTGGATTCAACTACCGCGTACATAAATACGACAAGAACATCCGTCAGCTGCCAAAGGGATTTCTCTTGGGCTCGGAGACAGCATCGACAGTAAGCTCACGCGGAGTGTATAAGTTCCCGGTGGAGGTGTCTGACTCGAAGACTTATCCTGACGGACAATGCTCGTCGTACGACGTGGAATACTGTCCGTGGAGCAATCTGCCCGATGACGACTGGCAGATGCAGGACGACCGTGACTATGTAATAGGCGAATTCGTATGGACCGGATATGACTATCTCGGCGAACCGTCGCCCTACGACGAGTACTGGCCTTCACGCTCAAGCTACTTCGGCATCTGCGACCTTGCAGGTCTGCCCAAGGACCGCTATTGGCTCTATCGTTCTCACTGGCGCAATGACTCGCCCACCCTGCACCTCCTGCCCCACTGGACATGGCCGGGACGAGAGGGAGAGACGACGCCTGTGTATTGCTACACATCATATCCGAGTGCCGAACTCTTCGTTAACGGAAAGAGTCAGGGACGCATCGTGAAGAATCCCAACACACGTCTCGACCGTTATCGTCTCCGTTGGAACAACGTAAAGTATGAGCCGGGCGAACTGCGCGTCGTGGCATACAATTACGACGGCACGGTGGCTGACACGCAAACTGTCCGCACAGCCGGCGCTCCAGCCCACATAGTCCTTAAAGCAGACCGCACTACGCTCAATCCGGCGGAGGACGATCTGGCTTTCGTAACCGTATCGCTGACCGACCGCGACGGCAATCCATGCCCAACCGCCTCCAACCTTATAAAGGCAAGCGTCAAGGGAGCAGGCTCTCTGAGAGCCACCTGCAACGGCGATGCCACCTCACTCGTGCCCTTCACCTCAGACAGCATGCCGCTCTTCAACGGCGAAATGGTAATTGTAGTTGGAACAAAGGGAAAAGGAAGCATAACGCTGACTGTATCGGCAGAGGGACTGCCTGACGCAACACTCACGATAAATTGAGGGTTGAGAGTTGAGAGTTGAGAATTATGATATGTATTTGTTAATCAGAAAAGGTAATCATAACTCTAAACTCTAAACCCTCAACTCTAAACTAAAAAAACTCGTTGTAATCGTCCTGCTTGGACGTTTACAACGAGTTTTTTTATGTCTTTAGATAATCCGTTTCTTACTTCATCACCTTCACAACGCTCTTGCCTGAAGCGTAGCGAACGATGTTAAGACCGTGACGCGGCTGCTGGAGGCGGCGACCCTCAAGGTCGTAATAAGCCACCGGACAGTCCTGCTTGTCAGCACCGAGAGTGGTAATGCCTGTGTGCTCGCTGTCAGTAACGGGAGCCTTGGCTCCATTGGCGATGGTTCCGTCAGTGCTGTCAATGAGGAGAGCCACGATGCGGAACTTGCGTGCGTCCTGCATAATCTTAATGGCATCCACATCGAACGAGCCTTCCACTGTCACCGGCACTTCCTCAACTACGTTAGAGGGAAGAGCAGCAAGACCCGTGGTGAGACGTGTCGTAGCCATTACCACATCATTAAAGTGCAGACCTACAACCTTCTCATTGCCCTGCACGAACGGCGCAGCCTCGTCAAACATCAGCTCCTCCTTGCTGTCAGGCGTGAAATAGTTTTTCTGAGCCCAGCTGTTGCCCTCGCCATGAAGGTCGTCAGCGACAAGCACAAACTCCACCTTAAAGCGGTCAGCGTCAGTTCTATCACCGGGGAACACCATAGTGGCTTTGGCGTTAATCTTCTTGCCAGTCTCGTCATAAGAAGCCTCTGTAGAGATGTTGGCAGGAGCCAATACCTCACACTGCTGCTTCCACAACTGCTCGATGCCGAAACCAGTGTTCTGCATGCCATAGAATGGGTCTACCATTCCTGTGCGGCGGTCAATCTCAGCTGACGGGAATCCGCTTGCAGCAAGAGGATACTGGTCAGAAGTCATCACCTCCATGGTGTCTGCATTGTGATAAGACAGTCCGATGAAGTCGTCCGGATAAAGGCGGTCGAGCACCTCAAGCGCGACAAAGCCGCGCGGACAATAACCACACCATGTGCCCGTATACTCCTCCATTACAGAGCGGCGCTTGGGCAGGACGTTGTATATCTTGAGATTTCCCTCATAAGCAGCAGACTGCTGAGCCACTCCGTTGACCTTGTCCATAGTGAACGAGAACGGATAGTCGCCCTTCGTATCTACAGCGTCCAGAGTGATGTCCATCTTGGCAGCTGCGTCATAGTAGGCAGGCACCGGAATCTCGAAATCCTTGTGTCCGGTCTTCTTCGTTGTTCCCACCATGTAGCTGTAGTCAATGGAGCTGACCGCATTGGCACCGTGGTTGCGGATAATTAAAGTCACATCCGTCGGCTTGTTCTTCTCGCCGTGGATAGTGCCGAAAGCATCGATGCCGGCAGCGTCAGTCTCAACGCCGGAGAGAACAATCTCCAATGCCGAGCAATACTCTGCCGACTTGTCCATCCACTTCAGATACGTACGTGAGCTGTGGACAAAGAAGCCGAGCGGGCTTTCCTCCATAGTAACCTTGACAGGCTTCTTGGTGTCCTTCGCAAGCTTTGTAATATTAAACGAATAGCCCACATAGAGCGTATCAGCCTCAATGGTGTACGGAGAAGCGAGCGTAGCGCTTAACGTGCCGTTGGAGATTACGCCGTCAACAGTAACGCCGTCCACAAGATTCTTCTTCTTGTCATCGAGCGCAAGGCTACGAGTAACCCACATCTTCACGTCCGAAACATTAGCGTCAGTGAAAGCTACGGGCACGCTGATGTCCTCAATCTTCAGACCCTTAAGGTCCTTTCCGACGAGACGTACAGCCACGTCATAATTCTCCTTCTTGCCAGTGCCATAGTCAGACACCTTGCCAGACATATTGGCTGTATATGCCACCTTACCGGTTCCTGCCATGACAGCCTCAGGCATCAATGCCAGCGAAGCGGCAAGCAGTAATGTACTAAATATGTTTTTCATACAATTCATTCTTTTCAATGATACATATTATCTAACATACTTAACGGTCTTCTGCGAACCGTCAGCATACTTAACGGTCTTGAGGAAGATGCCGTGAGCGGGCTTGCTGATGCGACGACCTGCGAGGTCGGTGTAAGACACGCTCTTAACCTCTTCGCTGCCAGTGGTGATGTCGCGGCTGATGCCAGTCAGATTGCCCCTCTCGTCCACCTTATAGCTTACGAGGTTCGACTTGTATGTCTTGTCGCCGTCCTTATAGATTTCCTGAACGCCTACAGTAGTCATTCCCTGCAAGAAGTAGTAGATCTTTCTGTTAGTACCCTTCTTCACGATATCGTTGTTGTCAGTAAAGTCGATGGGCACGTCAGTAATCTCGTCCACCAATGCGGCATACTCGTCAGGATAGAAAGTGAAGAGAGCGTCGTCGAAGTAAATATTGTAGAAGAGCTTGTTGGGATTGAGCAACTTGCCATCTGTCGATTCCTTATTCACGTGTATCTGCATACAGCCATAACCATACTCGCTCTCATACGGCATAAATTCAAATACAGAAGGATCCTTCGGCGTGCCAGCCTCCTCCTTCCAAGGAGTGAGCATAGGCTTCTCATACTCGTTGACCTTATAGACAACATTCTTACCTGCGTTTACAAGGAAGTTGGTTTCTGACTTCAGCGTATTAGCCGTACGGTCGTAAGCAAAGACAATGTCCTTATTGAAGTAGATGCTGTCGAAGGTATAGTCATAGTCCTCCCATGTAACCTTCTGCTTGCCATAGGGAGCGAAATACGTGTGATATCCCAAAACGGGGTCAACACCCAGGTATTTCATGCCGTCGAACACCACCTTGTCGCCGTCTACCTTACCCTTTGCCCAAGCATCAGGATTGCTGCCGGAGAGATTGCTTACGTAGAAGCCGTCGCCCTCGAACGCCACCTTCACCAATGCAGCGTCACGGTCGTTCTCGTCATTACCGAACGTAATCATATAGTCAGAGACGGTGGCAGAAGCAGACGGAGCCTCAATGGGAGCCTTCTCCTTATGCCATTCGCTTGCAAAGTCGGCAAAACCAACCCATTCGCCCTCAGCAGTGGCAAGTGCAAGCACCACGCCGTCGCTATTGTCGTCGAGACGTATGAGCGAATCGTTACGGAAGACAAAGCGGATATCCTGCGATTCGGTGTCAGGGATGAATGAGTTGCCGGCATCGTTAATCTTCATACGAAACAGATAGAAATCTTCAAATTCAGAGGTTTCCTCGTGGTTCTCGTCATATACGGGCTGCTTGTAATACTTCTGCGGGAATGTGAACGTATAAACGTCGTCACCAGTCTTCTGTCCCTTCACCCAAACGTTCGGGCCAAGCGTAGCCATGATGTTCTTGATATACATCGTTCCGTCGTCAGCGATGACGAAGTCCTGTGCCACACCGTCCACAGTTGTGGAAATAACCGTACCGAAGAACACCTCAAAACCGGAGTTGACACCATAATAATTATGATATAATGTGCCTTCAGGCTGGTCAACAATCATCTGCATATCGTCAGTCACCTGCAAGTTGGGCGCCAACATAGGACGCGCCTTGCCGAAGTTGGGGAGCAGGAAGTCGGTCTTCTGCCAAGACTGAGGCACACTTTGAGCCTGATAACGCAAAGGACTGGTGATTTGTCCGTTCGCCTGATGATTTCTCGCAAGGGGTTGTGCGAAAGCGGCAACAGCAAAGAGCGCTGCTGCAAATGTCATGTAAATCTTTCTCATAACTACACTATTTAGTTAATAAATGTTTCCTCTCTCGATAGGGAGGATTGTCAAAAAGTCGATTATAACAAAAGCAAAAGTAGTACATTTATTTCATTCTGCAAAAGTTTAAGTAAGTAAAACTTGTACGAACGGATAAAAAACGTTACCTTTGCGGAACATTTTCGAAGCCGTGTGCAGCATTTTCCCACCTGCTTCGAATATTTCAGAATGCGCTTGTGGCGGAATTGGTAGACGCGCCAGACTTAGGATCTGGTGTTTTAGGACGTGAAGGTTCGAGTCCTTTCAGGCGCACCATAAAGAATCCTAACTGCTTGATATTGAGCAGTTAGGATTTTTGTTTTTATATATTTGGCAACATTTTGGCAACGTATTTTGATGCTAATTTATTATGGTTACTAAAAGCAGAGTCGTTTTCACATTCATTTACACAGTTTTAAGGGATTTTATCAACATGATTGCTTGATAAGATATCTTGCCTTATAGGTAGGATTCATAAACAGAACTAAATAGCAAACTTATATACTTTTATTCGCTTTTTGTTGTTTCCGTCAAAGAAAAACGTTATTTTTGTACTTATACCCTAAATTAGCAGACAAAGTCTTCAAACTTCTTGACTCTTGACGTAGGAGACAAGCTGGTGAATACGGATGACACGGCTCTTATGAAATACGAGAAGAAATTCAGGCAAAAGGCTGTCAGCATCATGTACACGATGTTCTCGTTCAAGAAGGAGCATGGCAGATGCTTCCATCCGAAGTCATTGTTGAGACGGTCGAAGTCGCGCTCTCTCGCCCCACGCTTGTTGTACGTTTCGATAACGTTCTTCTCTTCACTGTCCCAGTCATTGGTTATGATGCAGCGGTAGGTGTACCTATATCCTCCGAATAGGAGCCGCAATCGGCACGGAAGATGCCTATGTGCAAGCCGTATGAATGAAGCAGCTTGAAAGCCCTTGACAACGTGTCAGCCTGATGGAACTTGACGGGTGTATTGCCGTCACGGTTTTCGATGTACGCAATGATGCCGTCTATTGAGACGACGCCTGGGGGATTGTGTGGCTCGTCGGTATCCGGATTTCAGGTGATTCCCGCAGGTGACACTCGCTTCTGTTGACATCTTCCACGCAGTCACCGCCACAGAGGAACACGTCAGACATAGCTGACATTATCTCGTCCCACTGGTAGCCGTTGTAGGTGGAGCTGCGAACACCAAGAGTGCCGTTGATGACTTTGTCAAGTGAAAGTGCATAAAAAGCCTTGCTTGCGTAATAAATTCCTCCGAAAGGAGTGATTTTCTCAGATTTTATGTTTACCTTTGCCATATGTCAGATATTCTTTATTTGAGTTTTAAGCAGCACTAAGGTAAGTGAATTTCCTGACATATGCAAGCATTAGATAATTTATTGTTATCCAATGACTTGCTTTCTTGTAAAATTATAAGTCTGCTAATTTAAGGTAGAAGAAAACAGCAAAGAGAATAAACGCAGAGCGCAGAAACCAGCATTTAAGTTCCACATGATTGGTCTAAATGTTGGTGATACAGTTGTCTTCGATGAATTGAACCTGTCTGTCACCGTGGCATCAGATGATAAAGTGGAATACCAAGGCCGCCTTTGGTCTCACTCAGCCTTTACACGTGAATTTTTGCCAGAAAATAAGCAAAACTCTTCGGGGGCTTATCAAGGGCCTAAGTACTTTAGCTACAAGGGCAAAACGTTAAATGAATTGAGAAAGGAATCTGACAGATAGTCTAATATACGTCATTATTAAATCTTATGATAAACGAAATAAAAAACAAAATACGAACCCTCGTCCAGAAATACGAGCAAGGCAAGGAGGTTTATCGCACATCGCGTTTCAATGAAACTCAGGTGAGAAACGAGTTCCTTGACCCATTGTTCGAGATTCTAGGTTGGGACATTCGTAATTCTGCTGGCAAGAACACCAATGAGCGTGAAGTCTTGCTTGAAGAACCTCTGAAAGCAAATGCAGCTTCCCATACGAAGAAACCTGACTACACTTTCCGCCTTTTTGGCGAGCGTAAGTTCTTCCTTGAAGCGAAAAAGCCATGCGTCCATATTGAGCGTGAAGATGATCCTGCAAAGCAAGTTCGTCGTTATGGTTTTACTGCTGGTTTGAAGATAAGCGTATTAAGCAACTTTGAGCACCTTTATATTTATGATACTTCTTATCCAGTAGAACAGAATGACACTCGTGTCAAGGCTATTGTCCGCGAATACAAATACACCGATTACGAAGATGCAGCTGAGGAACTTTTGGAGTACCTCGGCAAGGAATCTGTGTATTCTGGTCACTTTGATGAGGTGTGGAGTGAGATTGAAGCAAACGTGAATCACAAATCGGTTGATGAGCTCTTCTTACAGCAGATTAATAATTGGCGTTTGATGCTCGGAAAAGAGATTCTGAACTGTAACCCAGAAATCGAAATGGAGGAACTTGGTGATGTGGTTCAGAGCTACATAAACAAGATCCTTTTCCTTCGTGTATGCGAAGACAGAAACATCGAAACGTACCAAAGCTTATTGCAGATTGCTGACCACAACAGCTATCAGGAACTGATTGCAAAGTTCAAGGCTGCTGACTCTCGCTACAATTCAGGTCTTTTCGAGGAAAAACTATCTGCAGAAATCATTGGCAATGTAAGTTCTTCATTTTGGTCAATCATTCGTGAACTCTATTTCCCTCAAAGTCCTTATTCGTTTGCGGTTCTTTCGTCCGACATACTCGGCAAGATTTACGAGATTTTTCTGTCACAGAGACTTGCTGTAGTTGATGGTCAGTTGAGCATTGTCAATAAACCCGAGAATGAGGATAGAGACATCGTAACCACTCCAAACTTCATTGTACGTGAAATTCTTCGTCAGACAATGAAGGATAATCTTGCACATCTGACAGACAAACAGATTCTAAGCCTTAAATGTGCTGACATTGCTTGTGGTTCTGGTGCGTTCCTTTTGGAAACATTTCAGATTCTTTGTGATGCGTTAGTTGACTTCTACACGGTTAATGACAAGAGTAAACTGATTCAAACAGACGTAAATACCTTCAAACTAAAATTTGAGGTTAAGCGTAACGTACTCATGAGTTGTATCTATGGTGTTGATAAAGATTTCAATGCTGTTGAAGCTTGTAAGTTTGGTCTTTTGTTGAAACTTCTTGAAGAAGAAGATGATTCAACAATTGCATCATTCCATCCAGTATTGCCTAATCTTGATGATAACATCTTCTATGGCAATAGTTTGCTTGAATCATCTGATGTCCCAGACAATCAAGTTGAAGAGATCAATCCTTTTGACTTTGGAGAGCGCAAGTTTCACTACATTATTGGTAATCCTCCGTACATGAAGACAGAGGACATCAAGGTCTTTACCCCCAAGGAACACAAACTTTATCCAAAACGCTACAAGAGCGCTTACAAGCAATACGATAAGTATTTCCTCTTTATTGAACGTGCATTCAAGCTATTGAAAGAAGATGGTGCAATGGGATATATAGTGCCAAGTAAATTTATGAAGGTTGGTGCTGGCAAAGAGCTGCGCAAATACATTTCTTCCAACAAGAGCATCAAGGCAATTACTTCATTTGGCGCTCATCAGGTTTTTTCCGACAAATCCACCTATTCATGCATCATTGTTCTGCAAAACAAGGAAAATGACTCATTCACGTATTCAGAAGTTGATAGTTTGGCAAAATGGAAAGTTCGCGATTTGACTTCATTCTCAGAAAACGAGCGAAATATAAGCCGTATGGGAGAAGAAACATGGGTTCTTTGTTCTGATAGATTGCAGTCTATTCTGAATCATATTTCAACTCAAAGTCTTCCTTTAAGCGAAATCGTAGGTGACGATTATATTTTTAATGGCATCCAAACGAGTGCAAACAAGGTGTATATTTTCCAACCAGAAAGCGAGGATAGACAGTATTACTATTTCAAGTATAACAAGCAACTTTATCAGATTGAGAAGAAGGTTACAAAACCTTACTTCAAGACGGTGTCTGGTGATGACTCTCTCAACACCTATCGTACATTCAAGCCAAATGCACGAGTAATTTTCCCATACAAGAGAAGAACTGATGGCAAACTGGATGTGATAAAACTTAGTACAATCCAGCGTAAATACCCTTATTTCTACAATTACCTTAGTGTAATCAAATCAGAGCTTGACCGTCCTGACAGAGACATTAAGCCAGCACCTACTACTGCAAACGAATGGCATCGTTTTGGTCGCCATCAGAGCCTTGAAGCATGTGAGATTGCTGAGAAGATAATAGTCGGTGTTTTGGCTCAGGAGAACAAGTACGCAGTTGACACAAATGGCACGTTAGTTTCTTCTGGCGGTACTGCTGGGTATTGTCTTGTAAGTATTCCTGCGAATAGCCAATACTCCATCTATTACATACAAGCTATACTTGGATCAATTCAGGGAGAATGGCTAGCATCCCTTTACGGTGAAATATTTAGAGGTGGCTTCATCGCTCGTGGAACAAAAGTGTTGAAGCAGATTCCTGTACGCACTATTGATTTCAACAATCTTGCTGATGTCGCTGCACACAAAGAAATCGTTGAACGTCAGAAGTCGCTCATCTCGCTCGGAGATAGAATAGCAGCCAATGGAAACAATGCACGAAAGGCTACACCTTTGAAACGACAGTTTGAATTACTCAAGGAGGAACAGCAACAAGCGATAAACAACCTCTACGGAATGACCGAAGAGGAAGTCTCATTAATCCCTAAAATCAAAGAACTATATGCAACTGATTAAAGACGCATCCGCGGAAAAACTAAGAGGAGCATACTACACTCCACCTGCCATCGCATCGTTCATACTGCATTGGGGTATTAATGGTGGAAAAGATGCTGACATACTGGAGCCAAGTTGTGGTGATGGTGTGTTCTTGGAGTGTATGCGTGATGAAAACATGCTTTTCAATACAGTAACCGCAGTTGAATACGAAGCAGCAGAGGCAGACAAGGCACGCGCTCTTGGTCTGCACGATTCGGAGGTTGTTAACCAGGATTTTCATCGTTTCTGTCTTGACACAGAAAAACGATTTGACCTTGTTGTCGGCAATCCTCCGTTTATACGTTATCAGTATTATGATGCTACACAGCAAAAGCTTGCAGACGAAATCTTCCAGAATGCAAAACTCAAACGTACGAAACTCACAAATGCGTGGGTGACATTCGTCGTTGGTTGCACTCAGCTTCTTCGTGACAATGGTAAGATGGGATTTGTAATTCCTTCTGAATTGCTTATGGTGAAGTACGCACAGCAACTCCGTAAGTATCTTGCAAAGACCTTCAACAAGATAAACATTATTTCTTTTGAGAACCTTGTTTTTGAGGAAATTCAGCAGGAGGTAGTTCTGCTTCTTTGCGAAAAGAATGGTACAAACGAGCATAAGATAGAGCACATTGAGGTTACGGACACAGAGAGACTTTTAGCACTCGATCCTCATCAGTTGAAGTTTCCAAGTAAAGATATTGACTTCCACACAGACAAGTGGACCTATTACTTCCTGGATAAAAAGGAACTTGATCTGCTCGACAAAGTCAAGAAAGCCACAACTATTTCTTCATTTGCAAATGTAGAGGTAGGTATTACAACCGGCTCAAATGATTTCTTCACCGTGCCACAATCGGTAGTTAGCATGTACCAATTGGAAGAATACGCTCGTCCGATGGTCGGTAGAAGTGTGCAAGTGAATAGCCTTTGTTTCACTAAACGTGATTGGAAAGCGAATGTCGCTTCTGAGGCGAAAGCTCATCTTCTGGTATTCACTCCTGATGCCAAAGAGAACGGCAACGAAGGTGTGAAGGCTTACCTTGAAAGCGGTGAAGCTGCTGACATTGATAAAGGCTACAAGACCAGCATTCGAGAACAATGGTGGGTTATTCCTTCCATAAAACTTTCAGACGCATTATTCCTCCGTCGTAACAACCTCTATCCGAAGTTTGTGCTCAACGAGGCTGGTGCATACACTACGGATACTATGCACAGAGTCTTCATCAAAGATAGTGTGAACAAGAAAGCATTTGTTGCAAGTTACTATAACTCACTCTCGTTTGCCTTTGCGGAGATTCTCGGACGCAACTTTGGCGGTGGATGCCTTGAACTCATGCCAAGCGAGGTCGGAGGTATCTATTTGCCATATAGAGAAGAAAATGAGAAAATATTTGACACTCTTGATCGAATGCTTCGTAGAAAAGCTAGTGCTGATGAAATCCTTGATTACACCGATGAAATCATTTTGCGCCAAGGTATGGGATTGTCAGAAGAAGAGGTCAAACTGGCTCGTTCAATTTGGCATAAAATAATCAATCGTCGTTTGACTCGTGAGACACTTGACAAGTCTATGAAGAAGAAAAAAACAGAAAAGGTGAAGCACATGCAATTAAATTTCCTCGACCTCTTCGAGCAATACGACCTTGAGCCAATCATACAAAATTCCATGGTTCGTGAGGACATTGAACTTGAGTACAATACGAAGAGCATTCGTCATAACTTGCCAATCGACCTCGCAAAAAACCTCCTCATTTGCAACGTCAAAAAGGACAATTGGGAACAATATCTTGATGGTTCTGCAAAGATTTATTACACAGGCAAAAAGTTTCCTACAACTGTTGCGCTCAACAAGCTCTACTACTTCATGCCGTACCTCTCTGGAAAAGGAATTCGCGATCTTTACTATATCAAGATTGCTCGACTTGGCTATCGCAAGGAAGGGCAAGAAAATGAGGACAAAAATGACCTCCGACTTGTGTTTGAGATTGAACGTGTCGGTCAGTTGTTCGAAGATTACAAGAAAATACAACTCGAAATCTGGCATACGTTTACAGACACTACGATGGAGAAGATCATGGACCTTGTTGACTAACAAGGCTATTATACACGATCGAGAAATAAGAAGTAAGATTTATACAATAAGTTTTTTGCTTTACACAGTATGAAAATACAGTCGATTCATATCAGAAATTTTAGAAAGCTTAAAAATTGCCATATAGACTTTGGTGAGAAAAAAACTGTGTTCGTTGGCGCTAATAATAGTGGAAAAACTTCTGCCATAAGTGCCATTGTATGGTTTCTGAAAAGCAACGAAAAGTTCACGCTGAAGGAATTTACAGCTACAAACTGGGCATTGATTGATGAGCTTGGTGATAAATGGTTGGCAAAAGACCCCGTTGATGACACCTTGTTAGATTCACATCAATGGGATGATATTGTTCCATCACTGGATATTTGGATGGATGTGGCTGACGGGGAACAATATAAAGTCAATCACTTAATTCCATCGCTTAGTACTTGGGATGGCAAAAAAGTCGGTGTCCGTGGACAATATGTACCCAAGGATGTAACTACGTTATATTCTGCATACAAAGAGGCAAAAAGGAAAGCGCTTGCTCTACAAGCAACAGAAGAATGGGAAAAAGCATCTTCACCAAATTTGTATCCAATAAATCTATGTGATTTCTTGGGTAAAGGTTCCAATCTCAGAGATTACTTCAATGTAAAATACTATATTATTGATCCTGCTATAGAACCTGCTGACGAGGATAAGGTTCAGCCAACTCCTGACAAAGCTCTCGATAAGAATCCTTTGGAGGAACTAATAAGAGTGGATACCATTTTAGCCTCAAGGGATTTCTCTGATCCAGAAGGTCAATCCGATAGCGATATTGATACATTGTCGAAGCAGTTTCAGAAGTATTATTCTAACTCAAATTCGGAAGAGGAAGTTTTGATGCCGAGTGATTTAGAACTGGTAAGCGGAATTGCTAAGGCAAACGAGACTTACGATGCAAAACTGACCAAGACTTTTGAAACACCAATCAAAGAACTGAGGAACATCAATTATCCCGGATTTCAAAACCCTGAAATTAAGATACGCAGTAAGATTCAAATTGAGGAGGCCATTAAACATGACTCAGCAGTACAGTTCGCTATTCAAGGTATGGCTGAATTGGCTTTGCCTGAGAAATATAATGGATTAGGTTATCGGAATCTGATTTCCATATACCTGAAGTTGATGGACTTTAGGGAGAAGTGGTTAAAGACGTTAAGTGAAGGAAAGAATATAGAACCTATCCATTTGGTTTTTGTAGAAGAACCAGAAGCACATCTCCATGCACAGGCGCAACAAGTGTTTGTGAAGAAAGCATTTGAGGCCCTGTGTAATAACCAGGTAATCAAGGATCATCCGTGGCTTAAAACCCAACTGGTTCTAAGTACGCACTCTAACCATGTGGTCAACGAACTCGACTTGAACTGCATGCGTTACTTCCGACGAGTGACGGATGCAGGTGATAAGATTCCTGTTTCCAACGTAATTAATTTGTCAAGTACATTTGGGCCTAATGATGAAACTGAACAATTCGTTACAAGATATATACGTCTAACGCATTGTGATATATTCTGGTTCTTCGTCAATTTAGGTGGTAACATCTCTTCCATCTCAGTCTGCATAAAGT
>ERZ1027254.137-NODE-137-length-41909-cov-6.951283_pt1 | contig 41909 bp, 35 predicted proteins | sample MGYA00519473_ERZ1027254 | MGnify/ENA primary metagenome ERZ1027254 (study PRJEB26926, sample SAMN06164781) | human gut metagenome | biome: ENVO:00009003; feature: ENVO:2100002; material: ENVO:00002003 | host: Homo sapiens | place: USA | collected 2012 ...
CAATCATAATATCCTGTAACATGAAAAAGTATTTTGCATCTTCCGAACTAATTATCAATGAAGACGGTTCCGTTTTCCATTTGCATGTAAAGCCCGAATGGCTGGCAGATAAAATAATCCTCGTAGGTGATCCCGGCCGGGTAGCGCTGGTTGCTTCCCACTTCGAAAATAAAGAATGTGAAGTAGAGAGTCGCGAATTCAAAACAATTACAGGTACTTATAAAGGCAAACGTATCACCGTTGTCTCCACCGGTATTGGTTGCGACAATATTGATATTGTCATGAATGAATTGGATGCGCTAGCCAATATTGATTTCCAAACGCGGGAAGAAAAAAAACAACTGCGCCAATTAGAACTGGTACGCATCGGCACTTGTGGTGGCCTACAGCCTTATACCCCCGTAGGGACCTTCGTTTGTTCTGCCAAATCGATAGGTTTCGACGGCTTACTGAACTTCTATGCCGGACGTAACTCTGTTTGCGACCTTCCTTTTGAACGTGCTTTCCTCAATCATATGGGCTGGTCGGGCAATATGTGTGCTCCCGCTCCCTATGTTATTGATGCAAGTGCAGAGCTGATAGATCGCATAGCCGGAGATGACATGGTACGTGGTGTTACCATTGCAGCCGGCGGTTTCTTTGGTCCACAAGGACGTGAGCTACGTGTGCCATTAGCAGATCCATATCAAAATGAGAAAATCGAAAAATTCGAATACAATGGCTACAAAATCACTAATTTTGAAATGGAGAGTTCCGCATTGGCAGGCCTCAGCCGCCTAATGGGACATAAAGCCATGACGGTCTGCATGGTAATTGCCAACCGATTAATAAAAGAAGCCAATACAGGATATAAAAACACTATTGATCACCTGATTCTTAAGGTACTCGAACGAATTTAAAAGATTATACACAAAGCCTTGAACGTTTCGATCTAAAGCTTTCCAATAATCTTATAACATCCAGCTTGCTATGCCCTATTGTTGTTCCGTATAATATAAATGTTCCATTACGGCAACAACAGGCATAGGCTGTGATGCCTAATCACACTTTTCTATTACTATGCACCATCCTGCTCAGGAAGTTTAAATTTCTTAAACAGACCATCTATCTACAAAAAATTAAAATCATCCTATTTTGCATCCCTATCATTACTTTTCTAATAGAAGTTATAGCCAGCCTATATAGATGCTTCATCTAAAGTTATTGATTTATATAAAGTTACAATAAAAGCCAAGAAGTTACATCATTTTTTTATGATAAACCGTTATCTTTGTCGAATAAAAACAAACTGAAAATCATGAATCAAGATACTATCTGTGCCATAGCCACTGCCCAGGGAGGGGCTATTGGATGTATTCGAGTTTCCGGACCGGAAGCTATCGAAATCACATCCCGTATTTTTACCCCTGCCATTAGCAATAAAAGGTTGGAGGAGAGCAAACCTTATACGCTTACTTTTGGACGGATTCATGAAGGTTCTGAAATTATAGATGAAGTGCTTGTCAGCTTGTTTCGTGCTCCTCACTCCTATACAGGTGAAAACAGTACAGAAATCACATGTCATGGTTCAGCCTACATTTTACAAAAAGTGCTACAGCTATTGATTAAGAATGGTTGCCGCATGGCCCAACCGGGCGAATACACTCAACGTGCATTTCTTAATGGAAAAATGGATTTAAGTCAAGCGGAAGCCGTTGCCGACCTTATCGCTTCATCTTCCGCAGCGACTCATCGTCTTGCCATGAGCCAAATGCGCGGTGGTTTCAGCAAAGAACTTACCACTCTACGCAACCAGTTACTACATTTCACCTCACTCATTGAGCTTGAACTGGATTTTAGTGATCACGAGGAATTGGAATTTGCCGATCGCTCCGAACTTTGTCTGTTAGCGGATAACATTGAAAAAGTCATTGTTCGCTTAGTGAACTCTTTTAGTGTAGGTAACGCAATTAAGAATGGCGTTCCGGTAGCTATCATTGGCGAAACAAATGCAGGAAAATCCACCCTACTTAATGTCTTGTTAAATGAAGAAAAAGCCATAGTCAGCGATATTCATGGTACAACACGCGATGTGATAGAGGATACGGTTAATATAGGTGGAATTACTTTCCGATTCATTGATACGGCAGGTATTCGTGAAACCAACGACACAATTGAAAGTCTTGGTATTGAACGTACTTTCCAAAAGTTGGACCAAGCAGAAATCGTTCTTTGGATGATTGATGCTACAAATGCCCAAACTCAAATCACACAACTATCCAGCCAACTTCTTCCCCGCTGTAGAGCCAAACAACTCATCCTTGTTTATAATAAAGTCGATCTTGTGGCTAATATACAGAATGATATCCCTACCGGTTTCCCTGACGACGTAAAATCAATCGTCATATCTGCTAAAAAACGAGAACATATCGAAGAACTGCAACAAATGCTAATAACATCTGCACATCTTCCTACCATTACTCAAAATGACGTTATTGTTACCAATGTCCGCCACTATGAAGCATTAAACAATGCATTAGAAGCTATCCACCGAGTACAAGAAGGCTTGGCAAATAATCTTTCCGGAGATTTCGTGTCACAAGATATTCGGGAATGTATTTTCCATTTGAGTGATATTGCAGGAGAGGTGACAAATGATATGGTATTACATAATATATTCCAACATTTTTGCATCGGTAAGTAAGGGGTGATTACCAACGATTAGCATATATCATCAACGATTATTAAGGCGTTCATTTTGAGCGCCTTTCTTTTTAGCCTTATAAGCGATGGTTATCGTTTATAGGGCTTTTTCAGCTCATTTTTGTACCGTATTTGTTGCTCGCTTGTTGAAGACCGAAAATCCTGTGGAAAGGTAGTAGAGAAACTATACGCCATTTTACACGATTTTACGGGAATTTACAGTAATAACGGAGAAATAAAGATGAATTAAAATGAGCAGTAACCTGAAAATTAAGCGAATTTGCGCTTGGTGCGGTAAAGAGTTTATCGCCCAGAAAACAACAACGGCTTGTTGTTCCAAACAATGCGCCAACGCTCTTTATAAAAAGAAGAAGCGTGACGACGCAATCAAGGCTAACAATCAATTCGTGGAGAAGAAGATTGATGAAAAGCCTATTGAAAGAATCAAAGACAAGCCATTTCTCACTATTACCGAGACCGCAATCTATCTCGGAGTAACCAGACCTACCGTTTACGAATACATTAAACGAGGGGAATTAAAGGTCACTCGGTTGGGCTTCAAGTACCTTTTGAAAAAAGAGAATATTGATGAGTTATTCAATAATCCAACAGAGTTCCATACTCCTACGAAAGAGAAAGTTCCTATCACCGACTTCTACACTACAGCCGAAGTCAAAGAGAAATACCATGTAAACGAGTCATGGATATTCTTGGTAGCTAAGAAGAACAACATACCTCGCACTTTCAATCGTGGCAAAACCTACTGGAGCAAGAAACACATGGACGCTTACTTTACCAAGAAAGCCCCGAATCCAGACATTACCGAATGGTATAGTACCCAAGAAATGCAAGATAAATTCGGTATGACCTTATCCGCCATCTACACCTTCGTTTCCAAGAACGCCATCCCGAAGAAGAAAGAAGGTATCATGGTGTACTATTCCAAGAAGCATGTGGATATAGCCAAAGGTGTGGCAGTACCCGAAGAGCCGCAGTATTATACGGTAGCCGAAGCAATGGAAAAGTTCAATCTCACTCGTGACCAACTCTATCATTATGCGAAATATCATAATATCCCCAAGGTCAAGAAGGGCAAATACACGCTTATCTCCAAGCCTGAATTGGATAAATTGCTTGAAGCTCCAAAGATTGAATAAGTTATTTATCGGTGAATGTTTCCACCATTGAATCACCATATTCCTTTGCACCAAACAAATGTAAAACTCTAAATATTAAACAGTATGACACACACATGTACAAAAGTAACAGTTCGTCAGAGAGCGATTCGAAATAATCGTATTTCCTTGTATCTAGATTATTATCCGGCAGTCCGTAACCCCGAAACTATGCAGATGAGCCGTCGGGAATATCTCGGCATCTACATCTATGCCCACCCGAAAAACGAAATGGAACGGGAATTCAACAACGATATGCTGAACAAGGCAGAGGCTATCCGCTGCATCAGAGTGCAATCACTCATCAATGAAGAGTTCGGTTTCTTAGACAAGACCAAGCAGAAAGCCGACTTCCTCGCCTACTTCAAGAAGATGTGCCGAACCAAAGACCAGAAATGGACATTTGTCTATCAGCATTTCTACAACTTCGTCAAAGGGCAATGTACCTTCGGCGAGGTGAATGTGGACTTGTGCAAGAAGTTCCGTGAGTACCTGTTGAATGCCAAGCAACTCAAACACAGCAACCGCCCCATATCTCTCAATTCGGCATCCGGCTACTACTCCACTTTCAGAGGATTATTGAAGATTGCCTATCGAGACAAATGGCTTCGAGAGAACATCAATGATTATCTTGACAAGATTGAACCACAAGATGTGAAAAAAGAATACCTGACACTGGACGAAGTGAAGCAGCTTGCCGCCACTCCTTGTGACATCCCCGTTCTGAAAGCAGCTTCTTTATTTGCTTGTCTGACAGGATTACGCATCAGCGATATCCTCAATCTTCAATGGGAGGACTTTGCCATTGCTCCCGACCAAGGCTATTGCTTGCGTATCAGAACGCAGAAAACCCAAACAGAAGCAACACTCCCCATCAGCTACGAAGCCTACGAACTATGCGGTACGCCCGACACTGGTAAGGTATTCAAAGGATTGAAGCGGAGTATGATTAACTATCCATTGAAAAATTGGCTCAAAAAGGCAGGAATAACGAAGCCAATAACCTTTCACGGATTTCGTCACTCCTACGCAGTCATACAAATCTCCTTAGGCACAGACATTTACACGGTTTCAAAAATGCTAACTCACAAGAACGTTTCCACTACTCAAATCTACGCAGATTTGGTAAATGTGAAGAAACGAGAGACAGCCAATAAAATTTCACTAAAATAAGCAACAACCATGAAACGAGGAATCATAACAAACAACGGACAAGGCATCTATATTTCTGATGGCGAAGTATGGATGACCGCTTGGGAGATTGCCGACTTGTTCTATACAACGGTTGGAGCTATCAACTCTCGCATAAAAGCGATATTGAAAGCCTGCGTTTTAAAGGAACATGAAGCCTGCCAATGTATAAAGTTAGAAAATGGGTATAGTGCCGATGTGTATAATCTCGACATAATTATCGCCTTATCCTATCAAATAGACACGGGACATTCTGCTGCATTCAGAAAATGGCTGATAAGTAAAGTCGTTCATAAGCAAAACTGTAACATCCTATTATATTTTAGTGAGGGGATGAACAGCATATTGCATTGCTAATAAGATAACTCCCGTTCAATCATCAGATTATCTACATTGTTTTTCTGCCAAACAATGCAGATAATCTTTGTTTTAAAGATACACAACTCCATTGTACCAACTATTTTCACCGAAAACAAAGATTTTTTCAACACGCTTATTATAAGGCATATAACGTGGTGAAATGTGATGAAAAATATCATTAAGAGTCCGTTGGCAAGCAAAACTATGGATTTTCCCAAAAATAAATCCTATATATTTGCACACAAACGATTAACATATATCATTATGGAGCAGAAAAAGATAGAGCATATAACTTTGAATCTGATTGTTTTCGGAACAATCGTCATCATTGGTGTTTTAGCACGTCAGACTGTACTACACTATGGTTGGGATGAGTTTAGCAGCAATCTTATTTTTGTGGTATGCTCCATTGTCGTGGGTGCAATCTATCTCAATCTGCAAATGGTATTAGGGCAACTTCTTTCACCAACAATAGAGAAGTGCTTTATGAGATTTGAATGTTACCGCAATAAGGCTGTGGTAGTTGAACCCTCAATAGTGCATCAGGAACTTATTGAAAGCACCATAGATACAGAACCTATCGTTTCTGAATCTGAACCAGAAATCGAAACTACATCTGACACCACAGAAGAAGTTTCTCTTCCCTCAATTCCTGAATCCTATGAAGATGCGGCAGAGCTTCCAAAGGATGAGACTACACCTTCTATTATCAATAATACTTCTATAGAAAAATCCAGCCTGCCAACAGAATACGAGATATACCATGCTACTGCTATGGCTGAGAAAGAACGAGCATCACAAGAGAAACTTGATAAGGTCATTGCTTACACGAAACAAACCTTAGTTCTCTATATTGATGAAGCTGCACTTAATCGCTTATGTGGATATATGACAGAATATTACTTGTCAGATGCTCAGCCTAAAGTTGAACCAATAAAGGTCGATTCTCAGTTAAAGACCATTGACATCATGCACTTTGGATGGAATATCGGCAAAGCATTTGGCAAGCCACGCCTACAGACTGCAACCTTTATAAAGAGGGTATTTGCTCATACTCTCCGTGATTCAGAAATATCCACCATTGAACGCAAAATGTCGCACACGGAATCTGAGTGCAGGATTAAGCTGGATAGAAAAATTGCATTAGCAGAGAGTTGATATCTTTTCCTTTAGTTCCTGTAGAACATTTGTCATTGCTGCAACAAACATCGCAAATGTTCCTTCTTCTTTGGGAATTGGAACACCAATGTTGTATATCCAACCACCGTATCCTCGTAAATTCCCCAATTTAGTTATCGTTACATCTTCTTGTGATGTAGGAAATATAAAACCTCCTATGCTAGCTTTTTCCACATGCATATATGATATAATTTGGTGCATATCATTTCGGTCTATTCGATTGTTATCCAAACGCTTGTATTTAGCATCTAATATACAATTTTCTTTAAAGTAGTCAGGATAACGTTTACACCGACTCATCACAAAATCAATATCAACATTACTTTTATCAAATAAATATATACCTCCTTTTCCAAATCTATTTTGAGGATGAAGAAATCCACATTCGCTCAATACTGTTTTATATAAAAATTCTTCCCAAAGCCATGAGCCACTGAATAATAAACCATATATCCGATTATTATCAATGCCATATTTTAATCTCTTATGATGCAGGATATTAATACACAACTTCTGCAACATCCGATACTCTGTGTAATAAGGATGGCATATTGATTTCAAGTTCTTGGCTATAACGCTGCTCAAAACATTCCTGTGATAAGAAGGAGTGATACTGCAGATTTGCGAGACATAAGCTTCTGTGTCGGCATCTATTTTCAAAATTGATGCCATATTAGATAATCTGATATATTCTATTGTATGCCTGATGAGCTGTGTGAGATCATTATCATAGGCATATTCTTTAACCTTATATGCAATATTTCCTGAAAACGGAATGTTACACTTAATGTGTTGTGGAATATCAATCGTGCCTCTTACATTTGCATCATTACAATCTCTATGGGTGTATTTTTTATACAGTCCTTGCCGCAATGCCCTTTTCAGATAGAAGGGGAACATATATACCAAGAAATCAAAGATTTTTTCTTCTGATGTAGAGTGCTTAAGGTCGAGTAAATTAATCTTGAAAACCTTTTGAAGCATGTAGTGCAAGAAATAATCATCAGATCCATCCTTAACAAATCGGGTACCAATAGTCAGTTGGCTTTCGTTTTTTCCGATAAAACCCAACAAGTCACAGGTTTGTAGATTCTTATCATCTATTTTAAAGATATAATTATCTGCAAGGTTGTCTTTATATATATCGAGCTGTGGGGGATATATTAACAAATTAGCATTTTGCTTTTCACAAAGCTCCCTTATTGTCAAATTAGCTATCTGAGAAAAATTACATAAGTCCTCATTCTCAATCTTTTGAATTGGGATATAGCTATAATCATGTGTTTTATATACCTTCGACATTATTGCGGTTTAAGACTGTGCAACAAAAATGATATATGAGTAATTCTACATTTCACAATTAGGCTGCTAACACGATGCCTAATAAGGAGGAACTACTCGCAAGACTTGAAAATCTATTGTTAAGTTTAACAATTATAGGCATTTTTAAAATTGTCCATTTTCGCTTTTACGTCATCCATTCCTCTGACATATTCATATAAAACACCCTCGATATGATATTCCCATAAGTCTGACCACATGCTATCTGGGTTATTCTTATATAGCATAACCTTTTTGAAGTATGCAGGCCCGACATGGTAAAACGGATTTAATCCTTCGGTTTTTTCAATAGCATCATTCAGAGATTGCATTCGCTTGATTGCTTTCTCTTCGAGTTCTTCTCCTAAGTCATCTAGCATTTCTAACCTGTCATTCGACTTTATCTCCTTCCATGCAAAACGGCGACGCATTGCAAAATCCATAGAGTCAACACTGCGGTCTATATCATTCATCGTCCCGATGATATAGACATTTTCAGGTACATAAAAACCGTTTTCATAAATATCGCCTTCTTCTATAAGGTTTTGATATTGCGTCTGAACCGTTCCAGCTACACCTCTATACCCAGGGTCAATTGAGAAGAACAACTCCCCAAATATCTTTGAGATTTCTCCCCGATTTATTTCATCTATGATAAACACATAATTCTTTCGTTTTACGACCATCTCTTCAACTTTCTTATTCTGCATGAATTTTTTATATAGAAAATAGAGCGTAGCCCAATAAGCCGATGTATTGCATCCTTTGATGGCATCTCTCACAGCCTTATCTATATTAGAAATCGAGTCTAAGGCTTCCATGCTTTCATATACAACAGATAGTTTCTTTAATCTAGCATAAGACACGGTGTATGTTTTTCCTGTCCCCGAATCTTTTGCTTTCAGAATAAGATTGTTTGCATCAGAGACATCCACTATTTCCATACTCATAGACTCTGATTTTAATGGTATCTCCTTGATTTCTTCATTCCTAATTTTATCTATCATATCGTAATAAGCACTCTTAAATATTGCATCCTTATTTATATCCTGAGTACTTTTTTGACTGTCAATCAAATTTTCAAGTGCTTGAGCGCAAAAATCCTTAAAGGAACCTCGTTTTAATTCAAATCCAATATTAGTTTCACCATCCTTCTGAAAAGGACGTAATCCTTCCACAAAATCCGTGTAATCATACGACGGATGAAACTGCACCATCATACATTGCTGGTTTTCTTCAGTCGCACCTAGTTCTTTAGCTATCAATTTTGCCAAATAGGTTTTACCCGTACCAGGGGCACCAGTCAAAATAAGATTTTTATTGTCCTTTAATAATTTGGTATAGGGAAGCATAGCGTTATGTTTTTCTTCGTTAATAATCAGAGAATCAAACAAATCAAAAAATTTCTTTAGGTTGTCATTAGGAGGCAAATTATCGAAAAGGCCTAATTCCGACAAATCAAATGATAACTCCGGTTTAGCAGTAGCCTTAGCTTGTTTAGACAGATATAATTTGACTATCCTTTGTTTAGATTTATCCCACTCAGGACGGGTATTAAACCAAGTGCCTTGCCAGTTCAAGTAGCATTGGTTGGTCATATATGACCCAAAGCTACAAGTGATATTTATGCACACTTGATGTTCTCCATATTCAGACCATTCAGATATCTGAGTTTGTATCGCTTGGTTCTTATAGCCCACTCCCGTCGTGATAAAATTCCCCACAATGGGTTCTATATATTTTTTATATCCCGGAATAGTCTTTGACTCTGTCTGAACATATTCCAAGTGGGTGACAAAATACTCTAATAAGCACTTGTATTGGCGGTAATACTTTTCCATAAAAAATAATACTGTGAATAACAAATGCAAAGTTAGCAAATTAATGACAATCAACACCATCAATCTCACAAACAGACTATAATCTATTCATTATTTGCAATAACCATCATCAAAAAGTTATTCATCAGTTATATTTTGGTGAATGATTCCACCATTGAAACACCTGTTTCCTTTGCCGTCGAACAATTAAAAACGATTGGCGTATGCAAAACGAAACAGTAACATTTGATAAGCTGCCCGAGGCGGTAGGTTATCTGACCGAACAGGTCATCGAGTTGAAAAGAATGGTGTCGGAACTTCAACCTCCTGCATCAGACAAACACGTGTTGGTTGAAATTGAGGATGCTTGCCGTATCATCAAAAAAGCCAAGCCTACCATTTATACATTGGTACGCAAGGGGCTGCTTCCTGCCTATAAGAAAGGGAAGAAGCTCTATTTCTACGAGGACGAACTTCTTGCATGGATTGAGAACGGACGAAGAAAGAGTGCAGAACAGACTTACGAGGAGATGCTTGCCAATATGCAAAGCGGTGTCCGTCATAAGCCCAAATCATCCGTGAAGTTTTAATGAGTAAGAGCTATGGATACATATTCTATTAATCCGGCATCCATCATTGACGAAGCGGTTGATCTAAGTATGCGACTGGCTGGCACTGATTTTCCAGTCAGCATATTCCCAACAAAAATCCAACGCATCATCAGTGAGGTTCACGAATGCCATAACTACCCTACCGACTACATTGCCGCAGCTATCCTTACGGCAATAGCAGTCGGCATTGGTAACACGCATCTTGCCCAAATCAAGCAAGGCTGGGTAGAAAGCCCTATCCTGTATATGGCATTGATAGGAAGACCGGGAGCAAACAAAAGTCATCCGCTTAGCTTTGCGATGAAACCATTTCTTGATTACGACTATCAGCAGAATCAAGTCTTTGAAAAAGCTCTTGCCAAGTATGATGAACTGATGAGTATGAGCCGCAAAGAACGAACGGAAAGCGGTGAAGAGCAATATCCACAGGAACCAATTCGTAAACGCTTCTTGATTTCGGATGTAACGCCCGAGGGATTGAGCCTTATTCATGCGCAAAACAAACGTGGTTTATGCTTATGGGCTGACGAGTTATCCGCTTGGTTCAAGAACTTCAACCGCTACAACAACGGTTCGGAAGAACAGTTCTGGTTGTCGGTATTCAGTGCCAAGACTACTATATCTGACCGTAAGAACGCCAAGAGTTCCATCTTCATTAAGCGACCGTATATCTCAGTTATCGGCACTATCCAAAAGAAGATTCTCAGTGAACTGGCTAAGGGCGAACGCTCCAATAACGGATTCATTGACCGCATTCTGTTTGTGATGCCCAATCTGCAACAGAAGGCACGTTGGAATGACAAGGAACTGCCAGAGAACATCGAACAAGAATGGAATGCCATTATTGACAAGCTGATACAACAGGAATATACCCTCAATGAGTTTGGAGAGATAGAACCGCAAATTCTTCTCTTCACGGAGGATGCCAAAAGACGGCTTTACGACTGGCAGCACCATTTCTCTGAGTTGTGTGACCGAGAGACAAACGATACCATTGTGAGTATCTATTGTAAGCTGGAGATATACATCATCCGCTTCTGCCTGATTATCCAATTAGCCCGATGGACTTGCGGAGAGTGTGATAAAAACTATATCGACCTGTTGACGGTGGAACGAGCCATCAAATTGACGGAGTATTTCAAAGAATCCGCATTGAGCGTTCAAAATATCCTCAATGAAAATGCGCTCAACAGCCAACAACAGGCGATAGTCAATCTGCTTCCTCCATCCTTTACAACTGCCCAAGCTATACAGATAGCCGAGCAGAACGGAATGAAGGAACGAACGTTTCAACGCTTTCTCAATGACAACATCGGGACTTTGTTCCGCAAAGAGAAGCATGGAGAATATTCAAAGATTAACCCGTGACATTTTTGTCGGTTTTGACGCTTTCCAAGCGAAAACGACAATAACGACAAAAGTGACACACCAAAAAAGAAACATACAATGAGTACACATAGATTTATATTAGAACCCTACAAAGGCGTCAGCACTCGGCACACTTGCCCGAACTGCCACCGCCAAAGATGCTTTTCAAAGTACATTGATACGGAAAAGCAAATCCAGTTCCCAGAATATGTGGGGCGTTGTGACCATGAGCAGAAATGCGGTTATCACTTCACGCCTCGTGATTACTTTGAGCAAAACCCGTCAGAGAAAGAAAAGTTCGCGGAGAATAGTTTCAGAAGCTATGTCCCTATTAAGGAAGTGCAACCAATAGCCACATCCTACATTGATTTGGATATAGTCAACCAATCATTGCGTGGCTATCCTGCAAACAAGTTGTTTCAATTTCTATCGGCTCAGTTCGGAGATACAGAAACATTGAAGCTCATGAAGAGGTACAAGGTTGGTACTTCTAAATATTGGGATGGTGCAACTGTATTCTGGCAGACAGACAATCAGAATAAAGTCCGCACGGGTAAGATAATGCTTTACAATTCCGAAACTGGTAAACGGATAAAAGAACCGTACAATCATGTCACGTGGGTACACTCCGTACTGCACAAGGGCGATTACAATTTGAAGCAATGCTTCTTCGGTGAGCATCTGCTTCCCGAAGACAAAAGCCGTCCTGTTGCACTGGTCGAAAGCGAAAAAACGGCACTCATTGCTTCCTACTATCTACCGCAATTCCTATGGATAGCATCAGGAGGAAAGAACGGTTGCTTCAATGCAAACAGCCTATCCGTTCTGGCTGGAAGAAGTGTTGTGTTATTCCCCGATTTGGGAGCGACCGACTATTGGCAAAGCAAAATTGGTCTGATGAAAAGCTACGGAATCGAGGTGCAAATCTTCGATTATCTGGAAGCCCACGCCACCGAAAACGAGCGGGAAGAGGGATACGACATAGCCGACTATCTTCTCAAAGTGAAGCCCGACGAAGCTATCCTCCAACAGATGATAAGGAAGAATCCTGTCTTAAAAACACTGATAGAAACATTCGATTTGAAGCTCGTCAGCGTACAAGAAGACACTCCACAACCGAAGGTTTCACCACCCAAGAAACGTGGATTCAGACTTTGAATGCAGGGAGAGAAATTGAGACTTTTTTACTGTAGCAAGTTAATGTCGGTGTATTACATTTCCCGACCACTTGCTCCTCAAAAAGTCTGAGGAGGCAGCTCCCGATGGTCACAAATTATTCACTAAAAACAATTCATATGGAAAAGAAATATACAGTAACACTCCGTCTATCATATCAGCAACACGCATGGCTTTGTGCGCTTTGCAGACGAAGCAAGCAGACTCAAAGTGAGGTCATTCGTTTACTCATCGAGAACGGTTCGGTACGTGAACGAATCACGCAAGAGCATATCCACATCATCCGTCAACTGATTGGCGAAAGCACCAATCTTAATCAGTTGGCAAGACAGGCAAACACCTACGGTTTCTTTGCCGTTGCGGACAGATGCGAGGAAATGGCTCAACACATTAATCAACTTATAAAACGACTGAAAGATGATAGGTAAACAGACTAAAGGAACGTCATTCGGTGGTTGCGTTCGCTATGTCCTCAAAGAGGAAAAATCCAAGCTATTAGAAGCGGTCGGAGTAGAAGGCACACCCGAACAGATGGCAGAGCAATTTGAGTTACAGGCATTACTCAACGATAAGGTAAAGAATATTGTCGGACACACTTCGCTCAACTTCTCACCGGAAGATAGTGCAAGACTAAAGTCTGATGATACCTTAATGCTGAGCATAGCGCACGACTATATGAAACTGATGGGTATTGAGAATACGCAATACATCATTGCCCGACATATCGACCGTGAGCATCCGCATTGCCATATCGTTTTCAATCGAGTGGATAATGACGGCAAAACGATTAGCGACAAGAATGACTTCCGCAGAAATGAGAAAGTCTGCAAAATGCTGACCGCCAAATATCGCTTGCACTTTGCCAATGGTAAAGACCATATCAAAGAGGAACGCTTGCGCCCCTATGATAAGGCAAAGCATGAGATATACAAGGCTTTGAAAGAAGAACTGTCCAAAGCTCATAGTTGGGATGATTTGAAAGATGCGCTTGCAGACCGAGACATTGATATGAAATTCAAAGTCAGTAGGACTACACGGGAAATACAAGGTGTCAAGTTTGAGCATAACGGTTTTTCTTTCTCCGGTTCAAAAGTAGGTCGAGAGTTCAGCTACTTGAATATCGACAACCGACTGGAAGAGAATGCTTGTGCCTCCTTGTTGGAGTCAGCCAAGCAGGAACCCAGACAACAGAAAGAAGAGATACAGCAAAGCGTTTCCCATTCCGATGATAGCTTTGGCTTCAGTCTCGGTTTGCTAAACGGTAGCTCATCCTACGATGCCACTGCCGCAGAAGAAGCAGAGTTCAATCGCCTAATGAAAAAGAAAAAGGCTAAGCGTAAGCGAGGCTTTCATTTATAATTCTCTATTTATTAATTTTTAAAACCCAATTATTTATGGTACAAAAAGATTTAATTCTTGATTTCAATCTCTACTTGTGTGAGAAATTTGGCTACAGAGAAAGCTGTAGTGTGATGTCCCATGCCAACGGCTTTTGTGTGGACATTCGTGAACGTGATTTAGACTGCTATATCCGCTTCTGGGAGTATAGCTGTGGAAGAGGCAACTTTCCCGACTGGTCTATCATCATTGTGCTCAGTAATTTCAAAAAGAACCAAGAAGAAAGCCTGAAAGACTTGGCTCGGTTCTTCAAGGAGTACATGCCACGCTACGGTTACAAATACCTCTGCACCGAAGATGATGACTACAAGTATTATCAGACACTTGGTTTAAAGTGTATAATGGACGGTTTTTATCCCAATTATGCACTTGCACTGAAGGATTTGAATGTCTGAGACATGGTTTAGAGTTAAGGAGGGGATTTTTCCTCTCCTTTTCTTATATACTGATAAATCAGAATTTACCGATACTTGACCGTTCATTAAAAGTGGCAATAGTTCGTCACGCTGCTTAGTAAGGTATTCGTTTTCTTTTTGAATTTCGTACTGTTTATTATTAAGAGCTGACACTCGTTTTTCCCATAAGTCCAAGATTGCATCACTTGGCTTTAGAACTGGAAAATTCAACACGTCTTCACGAGAAACCTCTTTAAATGTTGTACCAGTGCCAAGCTGTTCTATCTGCCTAATGTGAATGTTTAGATAATAATACAGGTAAGTTGATATGTTTTCCGCTTTGGGAACAAAGCTCTTAAAACCTTGATTGGTACACAACTTTGTTTTAGCAATAGACAACAAACCTATTGGCGCACGACTTGACATTAATATCGTATTTGGAGGCAATAAATGAGTACTGCAAGAATTATATCCTGCTTGTGAAATATTGCGTTCTCCTTGATAGACAAATTTTTGCTTCTGGTCAGATAAATCTTTCGGAGTAATCCAAACAATATCTCCTCCATAATTTTGTTCGTTAATAGTTGAAGGTGTTGCACCATTGTAAACGTCAGCAATATCCTCTATCGTCTTGATTTCCCATGATGCAGGAATATCACGCTTTAATTTTCCGCTCCAAACCATTTCACCACTACTAGATTTGTACGGCTTACCCTCTTCATTAGGAAAGTCAAACTGCATAAACCAGTAATCATAGAGTTGCTTTGCCATCGCTTCTAAATTCTGATTTAGCAGCCTCTTATATTATATATAAGAACAAAATTATCAGAATTATGAAAGAGAACATCATTCAGGCGATAGTTGCGGAAATGCAGCGTGACTTAGATTGCCGACAAATGGCACGGCTTAAAGCTGTGCTTACATCAGAACTGCATAATGTAGAAATCATTGAAAAGAGCGATTGTGCCACACAGCAAACGCAGGAGAATGAACATCTTCTTAACTCTTTTATATCAGCCAAAAAGATAGAGGGATGTTCAGATAAGACATTAGCTTACTACCGTAATACCATTGAACGGTTGTTAGTCACGCTTTCATTAGCAATTTGTCACATTACGACAACAGATATTCGTACTTATCTATCCGATTATCAAGAAGAACACCAATCGAGCAAAGTGACCATTGACAATATGCGACGAATCTTTTCCAGCTTCTTTGCATGGTTGGAAGATGAAGATTATATCGCCAAAAGCCCGGTAAGACGCATTCACAAGGTTAAGACAGATTCACTTGTAAAAGAGGTGCTTTCTGACGAACAGTTGGAACAGCTGAGAGATAGTTGCACGAACAAACGAGATCTTGCTATTATAGATTTTCTTTCATCCACGGGTATTCGTGTTGGTGAATTGGTAAAACTAAACCGTGAAGATATAGACTTCCACGAACGGCAGTGCGTGGTGTTCGGAAAAGGTAACAAAGAACGTGTTGTTTACTTCAATGCTCGAACCAAGCTGCACTTGCAACAATACCTCAATGGGCGTACTGACGACAATCCAGCTTTATTCGTCTCACTCCATTCTCCTCACACACGACTGACTATCAGCGGTGTGGAAATTAGAATCAGAAAATTAGGTCAATCCCTTTCTATGCCCAAAGTTCATCCGCACAAGTTTCGTCGTACCCTTGCAACAATGGCTATCGACAAAGGTATGCCCATCGAACAGGTACAACGTTTACTTGGTCACGTGCGTATTGACACCACGCTACATTATGCCATTGTGAACCAAAACAATGTAAAGCTGGCTCATAAGAAATATTTAGGATAGCTGAACCACAATAATTTGCCTAAAAATGCGTAACTTTGCCACCTCAAATGGAAAAGGATATGCAATCTTACAGACTTTCAGATTTAGTAAAAATAAAAAATGGCAAAGACCACAAGATGCTTTCAAACGGGAAATACCCTGTTCTTGGAAGTGGGGGCATTATGCGCTATGTTGACAGATTTCTTTACAATAAACCAAGTGTCTTGTTACCTCGTAAGGGAACATTGGATAATATCCAATATTGCGATGTGCCATTTTGGACTGTAGATACACTATATTACACTGAAGTGAATACAAACTTAGCAAATCCGTATTATTTATATCGATATTTGTCTCTATTGGATTTGAGCAATTTAGATTCGGGAACCGGAGTTCCGAGTATGACATTTGACAACTATTACGGACTAAAAATTTTCTTGCCAAATATTGAAAAACAAACAAAAATTGCCCAAATTCTTCAAACACTTGACAAGAAAATCACTATCAATCGTCAGATAAATCAGAATTTAGAGGCGATGGCGAAGCAACTCTACGATTACTGGTTTATGCAGTTTGATTTTCCAAATGAGGAGGGCAAACCGTATAAGTCGAGCGGCGGCGAAATGGTGTGGAATGAGAAACTGAAAAGGGAAATACCTAAAGGGTGGGAAATACGCCCCTTAAACTCATTAATAACAGTCAAAGATGGTACACATGAATCACCAAAACAACAACTTGAAGGCCGTTATCTAATAACTTCAAAGCATTTGCTATCATCTGGAATAGATTATAATACAGCATACTACATTTCTGAAGAAGATTACATTGCCATTAATAAAAGAAGCCAAGTTGAAACAAATGATATTTTATTCTCTATGATTGGCACTATTGGTAATAAGTATCTTGTTGCGGAGAAAAATGTCAATTTTGCTATTAAAAATATGGCATTATTGAAAACATCCAAGAGTATGCATATTATGTATTTCTTGTGGCTTTACTTATCTTCATGGGACTACAAACATTATGAATTTAATGCCATATCAGGTAGTATTCAAAAATTCCTATCACTTGATGCTATGCGGAATATCCCTGTACCATTTAACTATGATATAGCCGTAGCTTTTAACAAGCAAATTTCTAATATTTGCCAATGTATAATTAATCTCAAAGAAGAAAACATTCAATTAATTAAGCAGCGCAACGAACTCCTGCCTCTGTTGATGAACGGTCAAGTATCGGTAAATTCTGATTTATCGCACGATTAAGTTCTATTTTGCGGTCTATTAAAGCAAGAATAGATACTAATTTATTCTGTTCATCCTTAGTAGGAGGCATTATTAACTTCAACTTTTTTAGTTCTGCTTGCGAAAGATTATCTCTTGCAGAGCCACTGCTAAGACCGACAAGATGATCATAAAGCGTATCAATACTATATTTAAGGAATGTAGAACTATAGTCTTTGTTTGGAAGAATCGCACAAATAGCTTGATTTGTACACGCTTCCATTTTAAGCAAAGATGCCTTACCTGCTGTAGCACCATACATTGCTACAAGCACCGTATCAATAGGGTATATCTCAGTACTTGAATTTTCAAATCCAGCCTGTGATATAAAATTTGTTGTGTCATAAATATACGGACTTGCTAATTCGCCGCTATTAATCCAAGGAATAGTACCGTTTTCATAATAGCTTGCTTCCGTGGACAATGGTGTAGCACCAGAGGATGTGTTAAAAGCATCTGCAAGTGTTATCTCTTTCCAACCTTGTGGTGTAATCCTTTTCTTTTTATATTTTTTCAATTCCATTTACTGCATTGCTTTATGAATATAATCTTGAATCAAAGATAGATTGACCTCTATCTCTTTGCGCTTCATCAATAGCTGATTAAGATGTGCTTTTTGCTGCGCTTTTTCTTGTTCGGCTATGATATGGTCAATTCTTGCTCCACCAACAAAAGGATATATGGTATCGACTTCCATTTGCGTCTCTTCAATTTTGTTGTCTAATTCTACAAGTTGCTGTTGGTATTTTCGCTGTGCTTCTACGATGTCCAAATTATTTGCCGCAACAAACACATCAAGCAGATGGCGAATAGCATTAATCTGTTCCTGCGCATCTTTCGATGAGTTATTAGCAACTCTTAATGCAACAATTACAGCAATCACACTAATTATAGGACTTAACAGTGTAGCCCATTGGATTAACTCATCAGTCATTGCTCTTCATCTCTTCATTTATCCAACATCCCCCTAACTTCTTTGTCAAAGTCAGAATCTATCCGTTGGGTTTTATTGAAAATATCGTATTCGCTTTCAGCCTTTGTCTTAGCTTGTGCCGCAGATATTCGTCCTTTATCCGGCAATATCTGATATTTGCGGAAGGTCAAGAACTCGTTGACACTGGCAGCAAACTGCTCCATGTTGAACGTGTTTTCACGCTCTATAAGGTCTTCTATATAGTCGAAATATCCCGTTACGGCACGTTCCAACCGACGGATTTCATTTTCCTGCAAATAGTTCTTGGCTATTGACACATCCGATTTCAAGATACGACCATCGGGAGCATTCTTCCATGTAGTCAGCCCCATGTGTTCTTGGGTATGGTCAGCCTTAGTGTAGATGATTTCTGCTGCCGTTTGCCCTGTAATGGCATAGTGAAAACGATTCTGTATCATGGCATAGAAATCGTGTGTTGTAGGCGAGTTCTTGTCATAGTCAATACTGCACTCTGCATATATGTCGGTAATCTGTTGCCAAATACGCCGTTCACTAGCACGGATGGAACGTACCCTTTCCAACAATTCACGGAAATAGTCTTTTCCGAATACTGCCGTTCCCTGTTTTAAGCGTTCATCGTCAAGCACAAAGCCTTTCTTGATATACTCATTGAGAATCTTGGTAGCCCACTGACGGAACTTGGTAGCTTTTGGAGAAGATACACGATAGCCAACAGCAATAATCATATCAAGATTATAGAAATCAACCAACTCTTCAACCTCGCCTCTTATGCCTCGATTTACGACGGTTGCAATTTTTGCAACCGTCGTGTCTTGCTGTAATTCTTCCTCTTTAAATATATTGGCTATGTGGCGGCTAATACCTGATTTATCAATACCGAAAAGCTCTGCCATAGCCTTTTGCGTACACCAAATGGTTTCGTCTTTTATAACCACCTGTACTCTTCCCTCTTTATCGGGAAGATTGTATAACAAAAACTGTATTTCGTTACTCATTGTTTCCTACATTTTCGTTGAACTGTAAAGCATCCAACTGCTTCATAATTTCCTCTTCCAACCGATGGCTTTCTTTAAATTGCTCGGAGAGTGTTTGTTTATAATTTGCCATACGGTTGTTAAACTCTTCTTCCGTTATATCTACATAATCTATCTTGATGTCAAAATATTGTCCGGCAGAAAGAGAATATCCTTTTTCCTTTATCTCATCGTAAGAAACAGCTACGGAAAAATCCTCCACTGCCTCCTTGCGCTGGAATGTGCCGACAATCTTTTCTATCTCGTCATCGTTCAGACGCACCTTTTTCAATCCGTTAGCATCTTTATATTCCTCGCCCAATTTGCTGGCATCAATCAAGATTACTTTGTCAGTGGTTGCAGACTTATCAAAGAACAGCACACTGACATTCGTACCTGTATTGGCAAACACGTTGCTTGGCATGGAAACACAGCCGAACACCACTTTGTCATCTACAATTTTATGAAGAATTTTGTTCTCAATACCACTTTTAGCTGTGATAAAACCTGTCGGAATGACAATTGCACCCTTGCCTGTCTTTTTCAGTGAATTGATAACGTGCTGAATGAAACAGGTATATATAGCCATTGACTCTTTCTTTTTGGCGGGTATATTTGGGACTCCAGCCCAAAAACGGGCTGGCATGGCAGCTATCTTTTCGCGAGTGTCCGAGAAGTCCATCTTGAAAGGAGGGTTACTCACCACAAAATCAAACTGGCGCAACTGCTGCCCGTCATCGCTTTTATGATAAGGGCTTACAAGCGTGTCGCCTTGAATAGCATTATCAAGCGAAGACACAAGTCCGTTAAGCAGCAGATTAAGTTTCAACATTTTGTTGCTTCGCTGGGAAATATCTTGCGAAAAGATGGTACAGCGTTCTTCTCCTATCTGATGACTAAGTGCCATCAGAAGCGTACCTGTTCCTGCCGAGGGGTCATAACATTCCATGCTATGCAAATCAGCATTATCCCTCACTAACAGACGAGCCATAATCATGGCAATGGCGTGGGGTGTATAGTATTCCGCATACTTACCGCCTCCGGCTGTATTATAGTCTTTTATCAGATATTCAAAAATACTGGAGAAGAAATCGTAATTCTGTGCAAACGCTTCTTCAAAGGAGAAATTTACGAGTTTATCCACCAGAGCACGGGCGAAGGGCGCACGTTGTGCCGAATCGGTCACAAACGGTGTCAATGCCTCGAACAATGGAATCTTCGTGTTGGCTGTGGTCTGTGTGGAAAATATATCCGCATTTTGTTCCGCTATATCTGTCATAGTGGAATCAAAGATAGTATCAAAATCCCCTTTTCCCTGTTGATTCCAAAGATTGGCTATCAGATGATAAGGTTCAAGCATCGGAACATCTGGAGAGATGGCACTCTGAATAAGCATACGTTCATCATCAGAAAGATTCTCGTATGCCGTTTCCCATTTTACATCCCCGGTCAGTTTCTTTGCTATTTCACTTTTCGCATTTTTTAATTCATAACCGAATTTGTCATTCAGGAATTTATAGAGAAATACCTGAGTGATAATCTTATATTCGTTACCATCGTTTCCCATACCGTATGATTGGCAGGTGGCTTTAAGTCCGTCGATGAGCCTTAATGTTTTTTCTTTAATATCTGACATAATCTTTATGCATTGCCGTAAGTGGCGTTATATTGGTTGATATACTGTTGTGAAATGCGTGTCTGAATAAATTTGTAATCCTCCATTTCAGGCTTTATTTGTGGGAAATGGAACAGACATCCATTGATAAGAGCCATTACCGTACGCCCGAAATAAGCATCCTTTTTCAGAATGTCGTTACGGTCATACACTTTGGCATCCACATCCTCTTTTATAATATTGAGAATGGCAGCAATCTCTTCGTCAAGGAAAGAGAACATAGGCTTCTGTCCCTTATCTTCCCTCTGCTTATTCACTTCACGAATACGCTTGTGTACACGAGCAAATTTTTCATCGCCCTTGTACTTTTTCAACAAGACATTATTGCGTTTTTGTAAGTCTTGCAGACGACCGATGATTTCATCCAAAGCCTGTGTTTCTTCGTTGAACTTGGCTATCGTGTCAATCACAAAACCGTGTTCCTTGAAGCGTTCCATAAAGGCTTCACGCAACGAGATAAACTCCGGATCGTCTTGGTCGAAGTTTTGGGTAAATGAAGAAATGGTACGTTGCCATTTCTCTTTCAATTCCACACCACCGGATATAAGGCGCATTTCCTCTTGTCCTATTTTGGAGAAAGTGAACTCTATATCCATCATTGCCTCATTGATTAGAGTTTTCGTTTCCTCATTTGTATTGAAAGCCTCTTTCTGATTGATGATACTTATCCGTCTTTGCACCTCAGAGAGTAATTGCGGTAACTTGGTGATTTCGAGTTTGGCAAATTGCTCTTTCATTTCATCATCACCGAATGTACGCACGATGTTCGCCATGTTCTTGGCTGATTCCAATGCCTGTTTGAGGTCGAGCAATACAGCTTTATCCTCTTCGGTGGAGATTTCAGAAGAAAATTCTTCCGCATTATCGTATGTGTAATTGAAAAGCGTTTGCCGAACTTTCTTCATCTGATTCAATATCTCTTCCTTGTCCTCAATGACTTGGGTAAAGGTATCGGTGGCAGCGGATTCGCCAGTCTCATCCACGTCATTAAAGCGGTTTAATTCTTGTAAATATGCTTCATTGGTTTCCTTGAAGTTGCGCTTGATGTCGGCAAAGTCAATGACAAAACCGTAACGCATACCGGGATAAGGACGGTTTACACGTGTTATGGCTTGAAGCAGATTGTGGTCTTTCAGTTTGCGCCCGAAATACAGGCGTTTCAAGCGTGGCGCATCAAAACCAGTCAAAAGCATATTAAAGACAATGAGAATATCCACTGTCATATTTTTCTTGAAGTCTTTGACTATCTGCTTGCGAGTTTCCTTGTCATCCATATCGTGAAGAATGATTCCGGCTTTCAGCGGTCTGTATTTTGATTTGTAATCCACTTCCGGTTCACCCACTACATACGAACCATCGGAAAGTTTTATCTTGATGGGCTTCGGCTGATACTTCTGCCATTCTTCTTGAAATACATCATAAAGCCGCCTTGCCTGTTCGCTGGTTTCACAAATGACCATACCGCCTAAAGTATCATCTCCTTGTATCTTGCGAAACTCTTTTAAGTCCGTCATAATGTAACGGGCTAACTCGTTTACATAACTTGGATGCTCTATGATTTCCGACTTACGAATGTCTTTCTTTTGCACAAGGGTTTCCAATTTATCGTACACATCAGACAAACGCTCTTTATAGGAGGTTTCTATATCTTCACGTATGATTTTCAGCGTGTAGCCATCCGCAATGGATTTATCATAATAATAGGTATGCAAATAGTTTCCAAACACCTTGCAACTTGCACGTTCCTCTTTTAACAACGGGGTACCTGTAAGTGCGATTTTAACCGCATCGGAGTCGGCATCAAAGAGATTGGCAAGAAAGCAGCCACCGGGTTTATATCCTCGGTGTGCCTCGTCAAGAATGAAGATGCGTTGAAGATTAGTTGCATAATCACTGATGCGTACTTTTTCTTTATCCTCGGCAAAGCGTTGAATGTTCACAACCGTGATTTCTGCCTGTCCGCTTACACCTTGTTGTGCCTGATTACTGCGGAATTGCTCCATCAGTTCGGTTCTTGTATTGGCGGTAGATACAACCAATCCACGAGCTTCAAACTCTTGTGTGGCTTGTTCCAAAAGGTCAAGGCGGTCTACAATGAAATAGAATTTGGCGACCTTATTCTGTTTGGAGTAGAAATCGTTGAGAATATAGGTCAGATAGTATGACAAGGCGGTTTTACCACTTCCTTGTGTATGCCAGACTACGCCAGATTTCACCCCCTCTGCCAGTTTTTGGCGAATAGCTAACGATGCAAACAATTGTTGGTAACGCATGATATGCTTTTGGTCGGTAGATTCTATCTTTCCATCCACCTCACGCTCCATACGGACATAGGCAATACCATATCTAATGATATACAACAACCGTTCAGGTGAACACATGGATGTTAGGATTCTGTTTGTAGGGGTGTTGAAACCGAGATTTGTCTGGTACTCAGGACTTGTATGAATGACCTGGCAATTGTAATCAGACAATATCTGTTTTTCCACCGTCTTGTCAATCTCCTTATACGGATAGTCACGATGGAACGGTGCTATTTTCTGACCGCTTAAATTTTCTTCACGGAAGCAGTTGAATGGTGCGTATGAACGTGCCCCAGTACAATAGAAAGCCCCTTGTATGGGTACGATACCGCCCAACGCATCATATTCCATATTATTGCTGAATATCATCAACTGCGTAATGTTGATGAAGCGGCGAAACTTTTTATTTGGGAAGCGTTCTTTATTCATTCGTGCGCTCTCTGCCAACATACCACCATGATTGTTGGGTTTCTTCACTTCTACAAAACAAAGTGGCAATCCGTTTACGAATAAAGTAATGTCAGGACGAAATTCGTCCTGTCCGTTCTTACAGGTAAATTCGGCTGTGAAATGGAACGTATTATTCCCAATATTATCAAAGTCTATCAGCTTTACAGGCGAAACAACTTTGAGACGGTTATAAAAGCCTCGACCGAGGTCATCATCGTTCAGTTCCTTACGAATATCTTTCAAAACTTGAAGAAACTCTCCCTCATGTCCGGGATTCAGATTCTTAAACTGCTGTTCAAATACCTGCAAAAGAATATTCGTGTCACCGTCATAGACCGTGCCATTCTTATCTTCACTCAACTTGCCGAAGTAAGTATATCCTATTCGGGTGAGGTGAACCATTGCAGGCATCTGTACCCGTGTAGCTTCCGAGAATTGCTTCATGTCACCTATCCTTTTTGTCGGTTATCAAATCCTTTAAATCCACTTGTAGTATCTCTGCTATCTGTTGTAGGGTCTCCAAATTTGGCTGAATCCGATTACAAGCATAGGCATTTACCATACTGAAACTCTTATCAAGTTTCTTTGCTAACCATGTTTGAGAAATACCTTTTTCCAAAAGGACAGCCTTTATTCTATTCAGTTTCATTCTTTAATTTAATTTTATGATGCAAATATAGCGAATTATATTCGATAATCGGGATCGTTTTTGTACTTTTGCATCATACGTAGCTCAATTTTGGGCATAAAACTCAAAAAGAACAAATAAGATCATGCATATATTTGACGAATACTTAAATGATGAAAACGTAGATAAACGTGAACGTGCCAAACTTTGGCGAACATCTATTGGTTTACAGGCTGTTGATAATCTCACAGTTTCAGGCTTCCTTATTGAAATGGCACGTAAACATATAGAGGGAGAAATATCAATGGATGAAGTCAATAAAATGATAGAAGAGCATTACGCACAAAAACGACTAAGAAATGACTAAAATGCTCACATACAATATTGTTGCATTTCAGTTATTCGATATTTTCGAATAACTGAAAGATTAGAATCATCACACTGATATAGTAAAAAGTTATACCGAATAAGTAATAACCCTCATAATAGTTCAGTTTATACTTCAATCGGGATGAATTTGTGCATTCATTGAGTTGGCAGACTATCTGTCATCCTGAGCGCAGTCGAAGGATCTCCTCCCTTGCTCTTGCGTCAAGATGCACAAACAGATACCGAGAAAAGTATAAATATTGGTTAGCTCATCTATTCCCGAATAGGTATCTAAAAATTTAAATAAATATCAAAATGAGAATACCGGATGAAATAATTAGACAACTTCACGAAATTAACTGTGAAGATGCTGCCAAACGCTTTGGACTTGATGTCAAAAAACATATGGCTCATTGTTTTAAGCATAATGACCGTATTGCAAGTCTTGGCTTTAGAAATAATCATTGGAAATGCTTTTCATGCGATATAGGTGGAGACGCAATAACTTTTATTCAAGAAAAATTTTCAGTATCTTTCGTTGAGGCTTGTATAATTCTGGCTAATGAATATGGTGTTCACATCCCTTCTGTTGAAAGACGGTCTGCAAAATGGAAAGATTCTGTTATAAATCTACCACGAAGGGAATCAACTAATGACGTTTCACCTCTTTTCGATCGAGAGGTTGCTGAATTTATAATGGAACACACAACCCTGACAAAGGTCGGAATTAATTTTTTACGAAGTCAGAGGAACATTAAAAGTGATGTAATTGAGTTCTCCAAGATTCATTCTATTGATGGCGTGAATAGTTTAAAAGATATAATACAAGTTCGATTCGGAATAGATCGATTAAAAACAGCGAAGATTTTAACATCAAATGGAAAATATCTAACTATTGATGCACCCTCATTAATCATTCCTTACTATGATGAGAGTAATAATCTAATAGGTTTGCAGACTCGATATTTGGGAAAAGATAATCCAGATTTTCACATACCAAGATTTAAAAGAATATGTGGCTCATCAATTAGATTATATAACCTCCCTATTTTGGAATCAATGCAACATGGTGCAAGACTTTTTATTACTGAGGGCATAACTGACTGTTTAGCCATGTTATCAGTAGGTTATAATAGTGTAGCACTTCCTAGTGCGACTTCGTTACCAACTGAAGACCTTACCAAACTAAAAAGTTATAATCTTTATATGATAGCTGACCAAGATAAGGCAGGAAATGATGCTTTCATAAAGTTATATCGACTTATGCTCAGATTCGGGTGCGAAGTAAAAAGAATTAAACTTCCAAGCGGTGTTAAAGATTTTTGCGATTATTATCTAAAGACTACAAAGGATTAAACAATATGGAAAACATATACCCCAGCAATCTTGAACAAGTTTTATTTAAGGACTTGAATAGAGAGGTGTTATACAAATTGTTCATCAATAGTAATGCCCAATCAATGGATGTAGATGAGATAGGTATGATTAATGAAGGAGTACAGTCATCGCCTAAAGAGAGAGAGGTAAGACATAGAGTAGAGAAGCTATTATTCTTGAATTTATTGATGGATTATGATTTGGAAAATCAGATAGAGCGAAGAAAAAACGCTAAGTATGATTATATGAACGGCCTTCTTCTATACATTGCCTCGAATCATCATTTCAAATATGGGTTTGGATATTTTAAAGACAACATACAATCATTTGATAATATGCTTGGACAATGGTGTAAATTCCTGAATGCAGTTATATCTGACATCAAGGTTCTTCCTGTTATCAAACTGGACCAGCAGATCGCTGTTGAATTTGGAGAAATTCTTAATATTACGTTATCAAAGGATGTTATTTACAATGTGAATATTAACATGGATAACTTTGATAGGTTATTTAGGGGAATGCCCCCAAAATACGACTTTTGTATAAGAGTTGACAAGGGTACATTTGAGTGTGGCAAAAGCGATGGGAGCGGACTACAGAGCGGCTTATATAAGGCATTCTCAGAGCTTAATCGATTAATACAGACATTATCGTCAAAATAAAATTAGTACACATAGAATTATGAGCACCAAATTAAGAGAACAAATACTATCAGAGGAGAATATCTATAAGGCAATTTTTGCTATGGAGTCATATATATCAGAGCGTGATTTGCTTAGCCCCGAAGATCTGGATACATTTCTTCGGCTAAGGGATAAATATGACTTTAATGGCATTGTTTCTGATACTATTGAAAAATGTAAGAAAACTCTAACCCAATTACTTGACGATGAAAACGAATTGCTAGAAGTCAATGTTTTCTTTAAAATCAAGAAACTGAGTTCCGAAGAAAATGCAGTTGTGGAGTATCGCCCATTGCACACGGCTAGCCTCGTCAATCAGATTTGTATGGCATCAATGCTTATGCCTTTAATGTTTGACGATTCTAATGGAAAACGGAATCTATCGGAATTATCACGTATGCTACCTCATAATTTCTATGGTAATATTCCAAGTTGTAATATAGGTAGTATCTTTATGAATTGGACAGAGAAATACCGCCAATATTCTCAAATAGTAACGACTCGCTGTCGGGAATATTCCAAGACACGCGAATATGATAAAGAAATAAGTTTTGACCTTAAAGACTTTTTCCCATCTATCAATCCTTTGAAGATTCTGAATTTTATTTGGAATGCTGTTTCGAGTAAATATGAAGACGATACTGATAAAAAGTATCTGAAGACCATTATATCTAAACTTCTATATTTTAAAATTCCCGAGGAGAACCTCCGGGAATGGAAAGATGTATATTATAAGGAACAACATAACAATGTAAAATCGGTTAACGGTTTCTATCCTGTCCGGGGAATAGCGCAAGGACTACCACAATCATACTTTTTTGGTAATTTATGCATGATAGAAGTCGCTGATTGTATGAGTCATGTCGATAAATTAATGGATTCAGACTCGTATTTCTATGTGGATGATTCAGTCGTATTTGCCAAAAACATTAATTCGGATTTATTTGGAGAATTAATCCAAAGACTCAATATTTCGGTTACTGAAGCCCAAAAAGATTGGGAGGAATATCCAGTTATAGGTCAGGATTTACTGTCACAAGCAATGGATATAAATTATAACATACAGTTTCATCCTAATGGAAAGAGTACAATTTGTGATATAAATGACTCTTTTAAAGGTATGGATGGTCTGTTTCTAGTTCAACGACCTGTGTCAATGGGCGGATGGATAAAGGGAAATATTGATGAAGTTGACGATAACGTTGCCTTGAAAAAGCTAACGGCTTTACAGGATGTCGTTAATCTTGAGATAAATAAACTCCGTTCGAAAAGAACTAAACTTGGAGATAATTCTTATGGTGAAGAACGACTTAAGTGGCTCAGACGATACAAACGATATTTTCTATTTAGACAAAGAAAACTGCAAATTCTTTTGAATGGGAAATATGATAAGGAGCTAAAAGCGAAGTTCTACGAAACATTCAAAATTGACGATGTTACATCTCAGGACAAGACTTCAAAAGAACTAATTAATGCTTTATTTGAGGTCTTTGAGGAAGAAATATTCAAATCTGAATTTGAGTTGATTCTAAGAGATATGCCTTTCAGTGAAAAAAAAGGGTTCTGTGCCAAAATTCAACAATATGATATAGCTCTGTCAAAATATAATTGCAGCATTCATAGGTCTGATAAATACTTGTATTACCATAGAATCAGTTCGATGTTATGCAGTGCAGATGTTGCCACTGTGGACGAATATGAATCCCTTTCGCGTGTTGTGCGAAGTGTACGTCCTTTCCGTAACTCTGAAAGATTTGTTGAGGCTATAAAGAATACATCTTATAATGCCAATGATGTGTGGGAATTGTTCCCATTCCTAAATTCAATCACAGGAGTGTCTGATTCCGGAAATCCATGTCTTAATTCAAAAACGGGATTTCCTTCTTGGTGTGAGTTTGTTTTCAGAAATTCAGAGAACTTCAGACGTAAAATTTTGAATTGCTGTTTCTCATTCGCTTGCAACATTCAATCTGGAGATAATCTATCAATTTTGAGGTCTGACATTAAGCCAATAAAATACTATGAGTTAAGAATTATTTCAATGCTCAGGAATTATCGTTTGAAAATTTGCGATTTCTTTGAGTTTGTGAGATCTCTTGATCCAAAAGATTTGAACGAGAGGATGGATATAGATCTCGGAATTCTTGAAGGGCTCGGTATATACCGGCAAAAGATTCAAGATCCTGAAAAGATTGACCGATTAATCCAAACACATAGACTTGTTAAAAGCCTTTGGCATAATGGTTCCAAATTCTTGAATGCTTATACATTACACAATCACGAACACGCTATCAATCTAATAAAAAATGTAGTTAGGCTCGTGAATAATGTGGATTTTTTGAATTTGAAGGCTAATGATTTCTTCTTGCTATTTAATGCATGTTATCTACATGATATAAGCATGGTTATACATCCGAGTGTATCCTCGTTTAACGATTCTAATGTCAAGTCTGAACAATTAATCAGTAAGTGGCTTAATCGTATGTTGACATTTAACAAAAAAGTTGACAATGCCTATAAATCAAACAAATTCGCAATGGACGAGATTCATCGGATTAGGAAAGAGATGGGATTGTCTTTGATTGAGGTATTTCAAGATATTTTTGACTTCTTTGAGAACCGTGTGCGTGCACCTCACGCATATGAAAGTGCTATGTTTATCCGTCATTGGCAAGAAGATATGTTGTCTTTCCTATCAGAGCTTGAAGCTGAAACAATAGCTACAATATCCGATAGTCATGGATGGAATACAACAGATGTATATGAAATGAAATCTTCAGCGAAGGAAGAGTTAATCAGCTTGAAGTACATGATGATTCTCATACGTTTGGCAGACTTGCTCGACTTGGCAAATGATAGAATAGATTATTTCTTACTGAAGCAAAATCGTTCGCAGATGAGTCCGGTTTCACGATACCATTGGATTTCCCATCTGATAACTGAGCGATATGAATTGGATGTTGATTACGAAATCATTAATGAAAAGGAACTAACAGATCAACCTATCCAAGAACTGATACATCTTGATATTTTCTTAAATGCAGAGATTCTTGCAAATATAGAAGTGCATAAAAAGTGTTGCAGAGGATTTCAAGCAGAACTTACCAAACGTAGAAAAAATAAGATTCCAAAGAACGATACAGAATATAAATGCCTAGAATTTAAGGTAGGGAAAGATGATGAACCCTGCTGTTCAAATATGTGCAAACGAAATGGAGATTCTCATAGTTGCCCATTCATTTGTCTATGGATGAGCGACAAGCATTGGTGGTTATTCTCTGAGCTTGGCAAACTCAAACATTATCTAAATTCCGTCAATTCAAAACTGATAAAATCAGATATTTCAGTTAGATTTTTCTATAATAATACCCACAAACTTGACTCTGAGTTTTTTGACGATGTTAAGAATTATCTGAGTAGATAAGGTTATCGAAGTTTATTGCAAATCTTCGTGTTTGAAGCAGAAGCTGTTTCGTAATCGAGGAGCTTAGTCTATAAGTTATGAAATCAGGGACTGAACCTATATCATTCATGTATAGATTCAGTCCTCATTAAACTACTCCATTGATTCCCGAATAATCCGCAAAGTTTCTTTCTTATATTCCTTGCGGTCATATTCAAATCCTCTACACATCCAACAGCTACACGGAGTACCTGTAGTTTTGTAAACTTGTGCCCATTTGTCTTTTGCCAACTCAAACCAATGAGGATGTTCATAATAGCTTCCATCCTCACGAATGATACAATGCCCATAAGCGGCATACAGAATCATACGAGCCTTAAACACACGAGCCATCTGTTGGCATCTCCACAATTTGTTTCTTTTGTCCATCGTCTCTTTCTATTAAAGTTAGGATGAACAATGATGTTACTTGGGTGAGATTTAATATATCCATAGCGTTGTGTATTTTTATCGTTTTATAGTCTTTATGAAAGCCTCGCAAGCCGTTCCTTCAATAATTCACCATACTTTTCCTTTAATTCAGCTAGTCTCATTGATTATTATTTTTTTGAGTGGCAACCATTTCATAATTGAAAAAGTCAAGGAGCTGATTCACCTTATCAAGGCGCAGGGTTTCTTTGCCTTGTTCTAAGTCTCGCACAAAGCGCAACCCCACACCTGACTTCAACGAGAGTTCTTCTTGTGTTAGATTATATTGCTTTCGCAACATTTTGACCGTAGTAGAAAGATTATTCATAGCATCATACTTTATACCTTTTCGGGTACAAAGGTAACACAAATATTCGATATTATATCAGTATGGGTATAATTTGGTATCTCACTACTAAAATTATGTCAGACAGGGTATAATACAAGGAGAATTGAGGCGTTAATATTAAGGCTAAAAACAAGTACAACGCAATGGTTCTACACTTTTCCAAGCGAATAAATCTGATTCGCAACACTTTTTCCAACGAATATCACCCATTATCCTACACTTTTTCAAGCGAATCAAATATGTCCTACAAAAAGTTTTCTGCTTCTATGACCGATTTTCTACTGGTCTAGCCCATTCATGGAAAGAAAAAACACATCGCAACTCGCAGAAATTCCAAGAAAACCACTACCTTTGTATTCAACAAGCGTTCTGTAACATACCTGCGGAAATGTCCTATCACTCAATACATTGTATCTGATAGCGGACATTCCACAAAAGAGCTGAAAAGAGGCGGTACAACACGTATATGCAAAGCGATGAAATACAGTGGTTTGCATTTGTCCCTACATTCTGTGTATTTGTCAAAACAGAGGTTGTACCGATAAAATGAATAGTCGCTGATAATCAGCGATGTAAATATGCTGCATCGGGAAGTAGATGAATGTGAGTTAACACTTACATTTACCATTGAAAGGACGTCACAACCTGATTAGGGACTATCCATAATTTTGTGTAAATGTAAACAGGATTCAGTTATAAGTTTCTTATATCTGAATCCCGTTTACAAAAATAAGCATAAATTGGTTCATAATCAATTCCCAGTTAGTAATCGGCATCGTCCATTTCTTCTCAATCTCCATCAAAGAAAGGTATACCATTTTCTTCACAGCATCATCCGACGGGAATGAAAGCTTTGATTTAGTGTACTTTCTTATCTTCCCATTCTGATTTTCAATGAGGTTTGTAGTGTATATTATTTTCCTGATTTCCACTAGGAACTGGAAGAAAACTGTCAAGTCATCCCAGTTATTCCGCCATGAGAGGATGGCATAAGGGTATTTCCCTCCCCATTTCTTTTCCAAATTATCAAGTTCCGCGGCGGCAGCCTCCTTGTTGGGCGCGTTATAGATGTTCTTCATATCGGCCGTAAACTCTTTCTTGTCCTTGTAAACGATATATTTACAGGAGTTTCGAATCTGATGTACGACACATATTTACGTAGAAGACTGAGGAAATACGACACGTATGGTGTCGGTAAATCCGTTCAGGTTGTCAGTGCAAGTAATCAGTATGTCCTGCACTCCGCAGGCCTTCAAATCAGTCAGGGCACCCATCCAGAATGAAGAACTTTCCGACTTTCCCCCCACATGCCAAAGACTTCTTTCAAACCGTTCTGTTTCAGGCCGACACAGAGATAGACAGTCTTGTTAATGATTTTTCCGTTGTCACGAACTTTAAATACAATACCGTCCATCCAAACAATAAGATAGATCGGATCCAAAGGGCGGTTCTGCCATTCCTGAGCAGTTTGATTGACTTTATTCGTCTCCAATACCTGCGCGTGTAGCTGCTTCAAAAACTTATTGATATCAGCTTCCGTTTAGAACTGACTAAGGAACTCCTTACTTAATACCTCATCAAGCAATACATGATTCTTCTCTTTCATAATCTTCGTCATTTTGCAAAGCCATTAAATAAAAAATACGGAATTCCTACTGAATCCCGTATTTTCCATTTACACAAAATATTTTATAGTGCGGCCCAATCCAAGCCCGGAAGGCAGAACATAGATTATCTCTATACCTTTCCGCCGAAAACCTTTCGAACGGCGGAAAGGTATAGCCACTGTGAAGCGAAGGCGTTTTTAAGATAATCTATAAGCTATACCTAAATTTCAATCTATTTACCTACTATTTTGCTTCAGGATTTACAAATGACGCTTTCAATGAAGGAAGGAATTCATTTCTGTTATCACACCTAAAACTACCACTGAATTCATTCTTATCATTTTCTCCGATTGCAATACTTATTTTATTCCAACCCTGCAATAGAGGTAGCTCCTTATAAGTAACTTCATATCTATTTTTCTCGGCAGCTGCATATACTTCATCATTAATAGAAAGCTGGCATTTTTTAGTTTTCACAACTAATGTCAGTTTAGGCATATTGGGCTCTATCAGCAAATCATTCAGAGGACGAGGACTAAACACATAAATGTCCAAAGTCCGCCCCATAGTTGTTTTTATCAGTTTATCTCTCACAGCAGCAGGAAAAACCAGTTGATTATCACGTAAGAAAAAAAGCTCGTTCGATTTTACTTCAATCTCCTGGCAGTCAATGCCTGCATTTTTCAAGATTGCCCTTAATGTATTGTACCCCTTTTCTGAGTTCGTAAATTCTTTCAGTGTACTGATGTAAAAACAGGAAGCCCCATTTTGATATCTCACGAATACAGGAGTGGCAGCTGTACATTCATATTCGCTTCGTATGGTACCAGCTGTCTTTATCTCTTCCGGACGTTTGTTCCAGGCTCTCCAATCCGTTTTACAAGCATTCAACAAGACCTCTCCTTCCTCTACCAAGGCCCCTTTCAAAGAATATTCCGAAGCATCCGCCCGCTGAAGTTCACAGAAATAGAAATCTGAATTATTCAACCCACGTATCCATGATTTCTGAACCGGCAGGAAAGATGAACGCTTCAAATTATCCAACGTTACAGAAAGGGGCAGTATCTCATTATACACATTTACCGTTTCAGGGGTCAGTCCCCATATCCAAACATCGGCTCCTTTAGCAAGATTGACCAACATGCTCTTCTTTTCTGCGACAGGCAGATCATAAGTACCATCTACAATATAAATCATTTGTGCAGGAGCAGTTATTTTAGTAGAAAACTTCACCCCTTGTGCATCCATTATACCTTTCAATTTACTATCCTTTCTTCCTATAAAAATAATTTCCTTATACTTCTCAGAAGGAAACGCTTCCGGAGCCTCATACTGCTTTTTATCAATCTCAGCATATGACGACCAAGCAGGATGCTTTGGTGCATTGGCAGCACGCATAGCATCATACATAGGCCATGGGTCATACAAGGGCAGATTAGGATCATATCCCGGATTGAATGTAGTACAATAAGGTCCTACGCGTTCCGGTTGTACGCCTGGTACTCCCTCCTTATATTCTGTAAAGAAAACGCCATCCCGGCTGATATCCGGTTTTGAAGTCAAATCTTTTTTACCCAGCGGCAAAGGTTTCAAAGAATACCATGCCATGTTGAACACTGTACTGTAAGAAGCATCCATAGAACGTTGATTGGCCAACAAATGATAACACTCATTTGCCAATCCCTCCATACGTCCAAGCTGAGATTCATAAGCTCTTTCACCGTTATATTTTGCGACCTGCTCCGGTGTACCATAGTAAGCCATACTATGTTCACCAATTCCCCAAGGCTTACCTATTTCAATCCAACGTTTCATTGAGTTCATATCACCATAATGCCCTACAGTGACAGGCAATATACCATCGCCATCATCCTCTCCATCCGACGAAACCCATGGGCGGGTAGGATCATTCAACCGCACAATATTTCTCCACTCCTCCCAAGCTTTTTTCTGAGGAGTCATCAGCTCCGGTCTGTTGAATACATGCAAAATTACCGGTTTATTTTCATTACTGATACTCCATCCAAAAACAGAAGCATGATTACGATCTCTAAGAACAAAACGCGTCAAATGTTCTTTCGAAGCTTTCCAGAAAAGTTCAGAATCCAACTTCGGACCGCCATCACTAGCCCAGTTAGCAGTTTCATTCAACACACAAATACCCATTTCATCCGCAACGTCCAAGTAAAAACGGGGATAAACTTGTGCATGAGGACGAACCGCATTTCCATTCATACCTTTAATAGCTGTAAACCAAGCCCAAGCATATCTACGAGTCATCTGCGGAATCCCCATAAAATGCCAAGAGTCACCTCTCAGTTGATACGGTTTACCATTCAAACATTGAACAGTACCGTTCAATGTCCACTCACGCCAACCAAAACGCTCATATTTTACATCTAAATTTTGTTTTTTCACTTTTAGAGACAGCAACAGTGCATAAAGATTAGGACATTCCGGAGTCCAAAATCTCAATTCATCTGAAACAGGCACTTGTAGTACTACTTTTGCAGAAGCATTAGCCGGAACAGACACTTTCACAGCTTTCACTTCCAATACTTTTTTCCCTAACTTCCAAACCGGAATCGGAGCGGAGTTAACATCTGTTCCAGCTAAATTAACCCATTCGTTAATATCACCCTGAACCTGCAAATCAGCCTTTTTTGCCATATTATTTTGCACAGTCACTTCCAATTCCAGTATTCCTTTAGATACTAGAGGTTTCACAAATATGTCTTCCACATGCACCTTAGGTAAGGCCAGCAGATACACATCCTGCCAAATACCGGCAATGTGATATCCCCACATAGAGCCAGCCGGTACAATACGGCGCCCAATTGTAGAATTATCCTCAAATAGGGACTGGCTACGCACTCCTACCAATACTTCAACTGTTTCACCTGCATTTACTTTATCTGTAATATCGATACTAAAAGGCAGAAAGAGGTCAAAGTTCTCACCAACTTTCTCCTTATTAATATAAACTTCCGTTGCGCCGGCCACTGCTTCAAAATAAAGCTTTATCTGTTGTCCAGTCCATTCGGCAGGTATAGTAACTTTTTTCCTCATCCAAGCCATCTTCACTTGTTCCCATTCCTTTGGATAAGACGGATAGTTACGATGGTCTGGCCCTTCAAGATTTCTATTCGCAAAAGCGTTTATGTTCCAAGGTGAAGGTATTTTTATCCTAATATCACTCCATTGTTTTTCTTCCGGTAAAGATAATTCAGGAGCCACTCCTTTCCCTTGCACATAGGTTGACGGCAATGAAACCGGTTGAAAGTCCCAAAAACCATTCAAGCACACTTCCGACCTATATTCCTTTTCCATTCGGTTCACAATACCCTCACTTGGTGCAAATGGATAATTATACACCAACTTGCCATTACTCAATGTGCTTTGTCCAAAAACATTTCCGGACAACGCACACACAACCAACAGCAAACTTTTTAAAGTCATATTCCTTTTCATTCTATCAATATTGGTTTGAATTAAATACTTTGATTTTTGAACACAAAGGAAACGGAAAACCCTTAAAAAAGCAGTCCAAATAAAATTAATCTCAGATTAATATTAAATTAATATAGCTCAAAAGATATAATTTACGAGTAACAACAAATGAGAAACTGAAAAATAGAAGTGATTTACTTCTATTGAAAACTAAGTAACTGAAGCTATATGAAACTTTCTAAATACAATAAAAGTAAACAAATAAAATTATATAGAACTATTTGCCATATAATAAAATAACATCGGGGGAGCATATAAAAAGAGACGACTCATTCAAACACTAACATCACTAAAAGAAACCCGGCCTTACATTCATGATGTAAAGCCGGGTAAACTCCTCTTAAAACACTGATTATCAATGCTAACCGCGGAGAGACAGGGATTCGAACCCCGGGTGCCTCGCAGCACAACGGTTTTCAAGACCGCCGCAATCGACCACTCTGCCACCTCTCCAAAACTTCCTTTTCAAGAAGTACTTCTCTTTTAAGCGGTGCAAAGGTACAAATCATTTTTAATTCTGCAAACATACTTCCTGTTTTTTCACGAATTAATTGTATTTTTGCATCCATGATATACCCACAGAACTTTGAACAGAAGATAGGTTTCGACCAAATACGTCAACTGCTGAAAGAAAAATGTCTCAGCACGCTTGGCGAAGAACGAGTGACAGACATGGCGTTCTCCGACCGCTTTAGTGAAGTGGAAGAGCATCTGGACCAGGTTTTTGAATTTGTACGCATACTCCGGGAGGAAGATAATTTTCCGGCACAATATTTTTTTGATGTACGCCCGTCCCTGAAGCGGATACGCGTGGAGGGAATGTACTTGGATGAACAGGAACTTTTCGACCTTCGCCGGTCATTGGAAACAATACGCGATATTGTACGTTTTCTGCAGAAGAGCGAAGGGGAGGAAGAAGAAACAGCATCCCCCTACCCTTGTCTGAAACGGCTGGCAGGAGACATTACTGTGTTCCCACAACTCATCGGAAAAATAAACGGTATCCTCTCTCCGTATGGAAAAATAAAAGACAACGCATCCGCAGAGCTGGCGCGTATCCGCCGCGAACTGGTAAGTACAATGGGGAGCATCTCTCGCTCACTGAACAACATTTTGCGCAACGCACAATCGGAAGGAATTGTAGACAAGGATGTTGCGCCCACAATGCGCGACGGACGACTGGTTATTCCGGTAGTGCCTGCCCTGAAACGGAAAATAAAAGGAATTGTACATGATGAATCCGCCAGCGGTAAAACCGTATTTATCGAACCCGCGGAAGTGGTGGAAGCCAATAATCGCATCCGGGAACTGGAAGGAGACGAACGACGGGAAATTATCCGCATCTTAGTGGAGTTCTCCAACCTGCTGCGCCCCTCTATCCCCGACATCCTACTGTCATACGAATTTCTTGCCGAGATAGACTTCATACGTGCCAAAGCATTATTTTCCGAACAAATCACCGGATTGAAACCTGCTTTCGAAAACAAACAGGTTTTAGACTGGACAATGGCGGTTCATCCGTTGCTGCAACTCTCTCTTGCCAAACATGGAAAGAAAGTAGTGCCGCTGGATATAGAGTTGAGCGAAAAGCAACGTATCCTCATCATCTCCGGACCGAATGCCGGCGGCAAATCCGTCTGTCTGAAAACCGTCGGACTGCTGCAATACATGTTACAGTGCGGCTTGCTAATCCCGATGCACGAACGCAGCCATGCCGGTATATTCAGCAATATATTCATCGACATCGGCGACGAACAATCCATTGAAGACGACCTGAGTACCTACTCCTCGCACCTGACCAATATGAAGATAATGATGAAGAACTGCAATGAACGCAGCCTTATCCTCATTGACGAGTTCGGCGGTGGTACCGAACCTCAAATTGGCGGGGCAATAGCCGAAGCGGTATTGAAACGCTTTAACCAAAAGCAGACGTTCGGCGTTATTACTACACACTATCAGAATCTGAAACATTTTGCCGAAGACCACGAAGGGGTAGTGAATGGCGCCATGCTATACGACCGCCACCTGATGCAGGCTTTGTTCCAACTTCAGATAGGTAATCCGGGCAGCTCATTTGCCGTAGAGATTGCCCGCAAAATCGGGTTACCCGAAGATGTAATCGCCGACGCTTCGGAGATTGTCGGCAGCGAATACATCAATGCCGACAAATATCTGCAAGACATTGTGCGCGACAAACGCTATTGGGAAGGCAAACGCCAGACCATCCGCCAACGCGAAAAGCATATGGAAGAAACCATTACCCGCTACCAGACGGAGATAGAAGATCTGCAGAAATCTCGCAAAGAAATTTTGCGGAAGGCCAAAGAAGAGGCAGAGCAACTGATGCAGGAAGCCAATGCCCGTATCGAAAATACCATTCGCACCATTAAAGAGGCGCAAGCCGAAAAGGAAAAGACCCGTCAGGCACGTCAGGAACTGGCCGATTTCCGCCAATCAATGGAGGCTCTTGCCGCAAAAGAGCAGGAAGAGAAGATTGCCCGCAAAATAGAAAAGCTGAAAGAAAAGCAAAACCGGAAAAAGGAAAAGAAAGCCAACAAAGATCAGGGAAACATGCTCTCCGCCCAAGTATCGGCAGAACAGCAGGCACGAAAAGAGGCCGAACGATTGGCTGCAATCGTACCCGGCAGCAATGTCAGGATAAAAGGACAGACCTCGGTGGGTGAAGTAATGGAGGTAAACGGCAAGAATGCCACTGTCGCTTTCGGCAGTATCAAGACCACCGTCAAGCTGGACAGGCTGGAGCGTACAAACGCACAGCCCAAGCAAGCGGATGTTTCTGCCAAAAGCACTTACATCAGTTCGCAAACCCAAGACAGTATGTACGAAAAGAAGCTGAACTTCAAGCAAGACATAGACGTACGCGGCATGCGTGGTGATGAAGCCTTACAGGCGGTCACCTATTTCATAGATGATGCCATTTTGGTGGGAATGTCCCGCGTGCGCATCCTTCATGGGACAGGTACGGGTATCTTGCGTACACTTATCCGCCAATATCTGCAGACAGTACCGGGCATAAGCCATTTCGCCGACGAACATATACAGTTCGGCGGAGCAGGAATTACGGTTGTAGACCTAAGTTGAACGAGAACCAAGAACGAAAAATAAAAATCTAAAAATAAAGATACTAATAATCCAATAACCCAATAATCATTCACCAAAATGAAGTCAATCAAAGAACTCTATCGCATTGGTACAGGTCCTTCAAGCAGCCATACAATGGGACCTCGCAAAGCTGCCGAAATATTTTTGGAAAGGCATCCGGAAGCTGCGACATTCAAAGTGACATTATACGGAAGTCTGGCTGCAACCGGCAAAGGGCACATGACCAACATTGCCATCACCGAAGTGCTGCAGCCTGTAGCCCCGGTAGAGATTATTTGGGAACCTAAGATTTTCCTCCCTTTCCACCCCAACGGAATGAAATTCATCGCAGTGGATAAAGAAGGGAAGGAAACAGATCAATGGACTGTATTCAGCATCGGCGGAGGAGCCTTGGCAGAGGAAAACGACGGAGCATCCTCGGTCAATACTCCCGATGTGTACTCCATGAACAGCATGACAGAGATTCTGCAATGGTGCGAGCGTACAGGAAAGAGTTATTGGGAATACGTTAAGGAATGTGAGGACAGCGATATATGGGATTACCTGCAAGAAGTGTGGAAAACCATGCAGGACGCCGTAAAACGGGGATTGGAACAGGAGGGCGTATTGCCCGGCCCGCTGAACCTGCGCCGCAAAGCCTCAACCTATTATATACGTGCCAGCGGCTACAAACAGTCCCTGCAATCCCGCGGACTGGTATTTGCCTATGCTTTGGCAGTGAGTGAAGAAAATGCTTCGGGTGGTGTCATTGTTACCGCTCCCACTTGTGGTTCATGCGGTGTGATGCCCGCAGTACTTTATCATCTGGCAAAAAGTCGTGAATTCAGCGATACGCGTATTCTGCGTGCTCTCGCCACAGCTGGATTGGTAGGAAACATAGTAAAGACCAACGCTTCCATTTCGGGCGCGGAAGTAGGATGTCAGGGAGAGGTGGGCGTAGCTTGCGCTATGGCCTCAGCAGCAGCCAACCAGTTATTCGGCGGCAGTCCCGCACAAATAGAATATGCAGCGGAAATGGGTTTGGAGCATCATCTGGGAATGACCTGCGATCCTGTATGCGGACTGGTACAGATTCCATGCATAGAACGAAACGCCTATGCCGCCGCGCGTGCCCTTGACGCCAACCTCTACTCCTCTTTCACCGACGGCATGCACCGCGTGTCCTTCGACAAAGTGGTGGAGGTCATGAAAGAAACCGGAAATGATCTTCCGTCACTCTACAAAGAGACAAGCGAAGGAGGACTGGCAAAGGATTATAAGCCTATGTGATTATTGAATTGACCAATCCTAAATAACCGCACAGTTTTCAGACAAAAAGGAAGTGTCCCCGCAAATGAGCTGCACCCCGAAAGTTAGACACAAAACTTTTGGGGTGCAGTTCACTTTTTTTTAACTTACAGCCTGTAAGTATTCAATGAAATATCATTCAATAAACTTGAGATTATTACTTTTCAAAGCTTACTTACCGGCCAGTGTGTGTCATCCTTATCGCCACTGACATCGCGTTTATCCAATACATTACCGTCCTGATCGTAGAACAGCTGATATTCCTGATTCCCATTCTCCACTTCTATAACATACTGTATAGGTTGCTCCGGATACTCAAGCATATCAATATCCTCCAGTTTCCACGCAGCATATTCCCCGCCCTTGAAAGCGGTTTGCACCGCAGCAGGTAATCCCTCCCAGGAAGTATCCACTTCAGTTAGTTTCCATGTGGCCTGAGTGTCGTACCACACATCCATTTCGCTACCATTCATCCAACAGTCGGCTACAAAATAACTGCCTTTCCGTTCCCACTCAATGCCCGTAGCAGCAGGATATTTATCCTTGAGAGCCTTCGACACTGCATCGGGAACGGTTATATTGTCATTTTTATCATCATCATCACACGCGCTGAAAGCCATTGCAGCAATGAACATCATCGCCAACATTTGAAATTTTATCCTCATACTATATCATTAATTTTAAGTTATACATCCGATATTGCAATCAATCGTCCATACTGACAAACTGTCCTTTTTTGTTGAATTTCAAAGAGTAGTCATTGGCCAGCTCCACTTCCACTCCGCTACGTCCGCGTTCAATCTTCGTAATAATCTCCTGTGGGAAATTCATTTTCACATATTCTTTTACAGATGCCGGAATCAGCGCTGCAGGTACGGCTGCTTTCTTGCAGTCTACGTCAGTCCAGTTGCCGTTGCTGTCAAAGTCAATCTCCGTACGGTCG
>ERZ1027254.190-NODE-190-length-37076-cov-7.395343_pt1 | contig 37076 bp, 30 predicted proteins | sample MGYA00519473_ERZ1027254 | MGnify/ENA primary metagenome ERZ1027254 (study PRJEB26926, sample SAMN06164781) | human gut metagenome | biome: ENVO:00009003; feature: ENVO:2100002; material: ENVO:00002003 | host: Homo sapiens | place: USA | collected 2012 ...
ACACCGGAAATAATAAAAGTAGCTGTATAGCTCTAAAGAGCAAACAGTAGTGGTGCCATGGATGCACCCTGAAAAAAGGCGGTATCCCGCCTTAATTCAGATGCTCTGGTAACTCAGTTACCGAGTAATTCACACACACTCTAAAAGGAGAGAGACGAATGAAGAAAGTAGATGCAAGAGGTTTATCCTGTCCGGAACCTGTGATCCGCGCAAAAAATGCAATGGAATCCGGAGACAAAGAATATGAGATCCTGGTTGATAACGTAGTTGCAAAAGAGAATGTATCCAGATTTGCAACACATCAGGGATATCAGGTACAGGCAACAGAGCAGGGAGATGATATCCTGCTGAAACTTACAAAATGATCACATATATAGCAACCTTCTATTCCCATTATGGAGCTATTCAGTTTCGAAGAAACTGCCAGGCAATGAATCTGAGTGCAGAAGTCATGCCTGTCCCAAGAGATTTAAGCTCCTCCTGCGGAACCTGTGTGAGATTTCATACAGAAGCGGACTTCCCGGAGAAAACAGAGGAAGTCGAGCAGATCGTCAGAGTAGAACCGCAGGGATATGTTGGGATTTATCATGCGGATGAAGAATAAGAGAACCCTTCTGTGGACAAATTGTCGGCAGAAGGGTTCTTGTTTATTTTATAGAGATGCAGGCATAAAATATTACTCCTGTGTAAGTTTCAGCAGTGCTTCAGCAAGATTGGAGTCCAGGATCAGCACATCCACCAGCCCGCCCTTTAAAGCGCTTAACACAGCATTTGCTTTGGACACACCTGATACAAGGGAAATCTTGCGGTCAATTTTTTTGAACTGCTCCATGCTGATCGATATCATGCGTTCTTTAAGTGTAGTATTACATTCCTGTCCGTCATGATCAAAGAAGCGAAGGGCAATATCTCCGGAAACATTTTCCTGTTTCAGCATCTCCAGATCCTCTGTGAACATAAAATCCGGAGATGCAAGAACGGATTCTTCTTCTCTTCCTTCATGATCCGGGAGGCTTCTTTGCTGCTCATAAGAGCGTCTGTGAGAAGATAATAGTTCTCTCCGAAGAATGCCTTTGCCATACGGGATACCAGAGTACGTACATCCAGTTCATTTTTACAGCAGGCAATACTGCCATGAAGAGTAACGAACTTTGCATTTACCTTCTGGGAAGGATTGAGATAATTGATCATATGGTAAACAGTACTGCCCCAGGTGACGCCCAGAATATCACTTTCTTTTAACCTACGGGGATTTCGTATTCAGGCATATGAAAATGATATACAAATCCTGAAATTGTGTGTAAAATATGGGGTAGAGATTATGCTTGGAAGCGATGCACACAGAGAAGAGGATGTAGGTGATTTTACCAGGACAGAAAAAATTCTTAAGGAAGTAGATTTTCCGGAGGAACTGATCGTGAACAGTTCCCTTTCATATGTGAAAAACCGGCTTCGGGTGTAGAAAGGGAGGTTTTTATGTTTTCAGTACTAATGAGGGCTTTTTCATTTACCCTGATCATTATCATCGGAATTGTAATGAAATCTACAGGCTTTGTGCCGAAGGATGCAGGTGCATCAGTTAAGAAATTTCTGATCTATGTAACACTTCCTGCATCTATTATCACCAATTTCTCTGCAATAGAGGATATGGGATTTAATATGCTGATAATAGCAGCACTTGGAATTCTTCTGAATGTAATTATGATCGCAGTAGGTGCACTGATCACATGCAGAAAATCCAAAGGAGAACAGGCGTTAAATATGCTTTGTCTTCCGGCATTTAACATCGGGGCGTTCTGTCTGCCGTTTGTGCAGAGCTTTCTTCCGGCTATGGGAAGTGTTACTGCCTGTATGTTCGATGTAGGAAACAGTATTATGTGTACCGGAGGTACTTATGCATTCGTTGCAGAGTATACAGCAGCTTCCGGTTCAAAAAAAGGAATGGATCTTAAATCCTTTGCAAAACGTCTGATTACCAGTCCCCCACTGGTAGCCTATGTAGTTATGTTTATTTTGGCTGTTGCAAATATTGATACACCACCGGTTATTCTTACACTGATCGAGCCAATGGCAAAGGCCAACACATTTGTTGCCATGCTGATGTTAGGTCTTCTGTTCCATATCGAATTCAAGAAAGAATACATGGGTGAGATTTTCAAACTGATCGGAATTCGTCATATTTTTGCAGCAATCTGTGCTGTAATCTTCTATTTTGTTTTACCGTTTGATCTGGTTATCAGACAGACACTCGTTTTACTGTGCTTCGCTCCTATGAGTGCAGTGGCACCTGCCTACACCGGAATGTGCGGCGGTGATGAAGGAATGGCAAGCTGTGCAAACAGCGTGAGCATTCTGTGCAGCCTTGTAGTGATTACTGCTTTGTTGGCAATTATGGGGCTGTATTAAGTTTTATGAATATGTGAATAAGCAAGAAACGGGCAGGATTCCTGGAGGTGGGAATCCTGCCTTTTTATGTAGATACTCTTAGAGAGTTGTGAAAAGCTCGTTTGTTTTCATGAAGATAACAGAACTTAGTGATTTTTAAAATACAAACATATACTGCCAGTGAATGAAATAAGCAGGAGCAAGGGGTATAATGAACAATGAAGGAACACTTCAGAAATATTTGGAAAAAGAAAAATATTGAAGTTCAAATTGCTATTGTCCAGGGAAGGTTCAATCACAGGACAGTAGCAGACCGATAATATTTATCACAGCCGTTCTCTGAGCAGGAGTCAGCAGATTCCACTGTGACAACATATTTTTTTCTTCTTCAGTCATGGAAACCAGAACATCTGTATCATTAAAGAATTCTGCCAGAGTAATACCAAAGGTCTGGCATATAATTTCAAGTTTGTCTATTCCTGTCTTCCCGTAAAGAGGTTATTTTTTCTAATACATCAAACAATTTCTCACATCAAAATCATTTGTAATTATTATTGATAAATAAGGGATATGCTATATAGCGTCAAAGTTTTCACACTCTGCTGAACTGTCTTAAATGTATTATTTATGCGGACTGCTATAAAAGTAAATGGGTGTATGAAGTATATACATATATGCAAATAAAAAGATTTTTAAGTATGATTTCATGAAGAAAAAAACAATTAGTTTTTCAATGGTGATTAATGATTGAGTATTTGAAGAAGAAAAAGTATAATAAAGAGTAGAAACTGCAAACATGGATATATTAATGCTGTTTTGGGTGTAGAAAAGATAACAAATAGAAGGGGAAGTGATGGAACTACAGATCATCTTGAAAATGTAATGAATTTGATGTAAATAACAGAATTGTATATGAGTGAGAAAGTGGGGTATAGATATGAAAAAGAATAAAAATTTAGTTAGAGTATCAATAGTTGCCAGTTTGCTGATTACAACCAGTTCAATATTAGGACAAAATGTTGAGGTAATGGCATCAAATCCAACGAATTACAAAGATATGACGGAGTATGCTGCATACGAAAATGTAATAGCAGATGCAGGAGCCACTTCCGGAGATTTTGGCATTTCCTTGGCTTTATATGATATTGATCAGGACGGAATAAGAGAGTTACTTATATCACATGGCACCTGTCTTGCTGATTGGGTAAATGATATTTATACATTGGAAGATGGAAAAGATGTGAGCTATATTGGAAATGTAGGCAGACAGGGATTATTTTATACAGCCCCAGATGGAAATGGAATGTATTTTTTGTATGGATATCAAGGATATCAGGAGATAACACGAATTACAAAGAGCGGAAAAGATATTGTGCAAACATTGATAGAATCAAGGGAACTTAATGCAAATGAAAACTATACAGAATTTGCTGATAAGATAGCACTACTTGCACCGGGAGATATTCCAACCCATGGAAATTCTTATGATGTAGAAGTAACAGCCCCGGATGGCGGTGTAAACATGCGCTGTGGCGCAGGAGTGGAGTATGACAAAGTTCTTCCAGACATGATTCCAAATGGAACAGTTCTGACTGTAACTCAGGAAGCAGTGGCTTCCAATGGAAATTCATGGGGCTATACAAATTATAATGGAACATACGGATGGATTGCACTTACTCAGGTTACTAAATATGAAGAACCAACAGAAGGTGCTCCGATTCCACATACACGTTATGTGATTAACTGCAATGAAAGTATTACTCTTCGAACAAATCCAGATGTAAATGCTGCTGAAATCTGTCAGATTCCGTTGGGAACAGCCGTTGCTACATTCGGAGATGCCGGAAACGGATTTATTTCTGTGTATTATCAAGGTTCATCTGGATATTGTCTGGCAAGTTATCTGTCTGCTCCAGTGGACTGACAATTCTGATTTTTGCTGTGAAACGGTAAAAGAATATTTTGACAACAGAATTCTATAATAAACTGTAATCTGTATATATGTAAAAATCCTCGGAACGTAAGTTCCGGGGATTTTTACATATATACTTATTTATCTGCCCCATAGTATCTGTCATCGCCAAAGCCAAGAATCAGCATGAAGATTGGCTGTAAGAAGATAAGGCCAATGGCGAATCCTGTGCCTCTGCCAAAAGCTCTTGCAAGTTTAACACTGTACATAATGCTGATTATGGCAAGTATGATTTTGATCAGTACGATGATCATTGAGATCATTAAACTGTCGTTTGTTTCAAGAGTTTCCTGTAAGCAGGAAGATACGATTCCAAGAACCAATGTCAGCCAGAAATATGCAGGCTGCCATGCGATTTTATAAGAAATATAATCGCCATATATTGGAATAATACTTTTCCATCCGTCCTCTCCTGCTTTGGTAAAGATTCTCCAGTTGGCAATGATCTGCAGAAGCCACCATGCGAATGCGATCATCAGATACATACCGCCCAAGAGCATCAGACTACTGATAGCTATAAGTCCCATTTGCGTTCCCCCATTTCTTTTTGTGAGATATGATACATGTATCGTTGGTGTAAATGCGTAGTTGAGAACTATGGTTGTTCTCTTGAAGTGTTTATGCTGAATCCATTAAAGCATATTCTCAGTATTTCGTCAATTATCAAAGAAAATTGTAAATTTTATATTTGAGAGTATCGAGTATAAGACATAAGGAATATTCGGTTATAAGTGAGAAAATTATTGTTGCTGTGGCATAAAACATATACTGCCAGTGAATGAAAAGCTGACAAGAGAAGGTTATAATGAGTGTAATAAAGGATGAGTGAATTATAATAATCCTCTAAATGAATTACTGAAGATTGTACATAAGTGAGGTGAAAACTATGGTAGCAATACTTATGATCGCTTACATAGCGGCAGCATACTGGGCGACTAATAAGATATGGTGGTCTAAGAAAGTGTATGTTTATTCCAATGCAACATACTTCTACATGACACGTTTTATTATCTGTATGGTTGCAGGATTTGTGACAATACCCATTGCACTGCTGCTGACATTGGTCGGTAAAAACTGAAATAAGAGGGGAAAGTAATATGGAAGCACTGGAAACTCAAGCACAGGCTACACAGGAAAAAGAAAATGCTGTGACAAAGCAGAATATGAAGTATACCATGAGTTCTTCAAGAGGAATTTATTTATCGTGGCTGACGGGAAGGATTTACAGCACAATTCTTGCTGATCATGAAAAGCTGACTATAGATATAAAGCCGGTAAAGAAGAATATGATTCCTGTGATTTATTATGAAGATATTACGGCAATATTTATGAACTACAAAATACCAGGATATTATATATTTTTCATTTGTCTGGCAGTGATTTCCTGTTTTTCCAATCCTGGAATGATTGTATTTGTTTTTCTGTTTATATGGGCAGGCTCAAACCGTAAAATAACAATATGTCTGAGAAGCGGAAACAAAGCAATTATATATGCAAGAAGAAAGAAAATAGCTACAGCATATGTCGAGGATATTAAAGAAAGAGCGAAGATATAATTAACAGTAAATGTTACAAAAGAAAAGGGGATAACTATGGCAGCAAAAACAATTATGAAAAGGATCGCAATAGCAGCATTATCAGCGGTTATTTTACAGGGAGTAACACCTCTGGACAGTTTAAATGTATATGCCTCAGAGAATACAGGTGCAAGCTATACAGCACTGGATCTGTATACATATATACAGGATCAATGCAGTACAGAGTATACATTAACGGAGAAGGCGGAAACTTTTCTGGAAGAACATGATGATTTTTTCCCTGCTTCACCAGAACTGGTAATACCGGATGAAATGATAGATGCAGAACTGGATTTTCGCCATATCAACAAAAATCCATCCAGATATGGTGATAAGCTGATGAGAATTTCGGACGCATACGTAATACAGGTTCAGGAAGAGGAAATGGAAGAAGGACATTATCTGACATGGCTAAATCTGATAGATGGAGAAGAACAGCAGTATTCTGTTTATTATAATGGAGAATTGGATGATGTTTTCGAGGATGATACAGTAGAAGTAACCGGTCTGCCGCTTGGAACCAGTTCATTTGAGAATACCGAGGGTGGAGACACGCTTGTTGTTGTATTAGCGGGCTGTAGGGTTAACAATATTGATTAAATGGGTTACTGTTCACTGGTAATATCTCGCGAGGTGTTTTTTGTGAGCGAAGGTCACAGAAAACCCGAGATATACCGCGCGAATTTATGCGATTAGCATAAATTCTGTGCATCGCGAAGCGTGTTACTGAGAACGGAGTGAACAGTAACTTAAATGGAAATAAAACTCAGAAAAAAGTCACAAATGATATTGAAATAAATGCCTGTATGTAGTATAATCAGACGCAAATAAAAGAAAATTCTTCGGGGTTGTGGTGATCAGCATCAGCTGAGATTCCCTACCGGCGGTTATAGTCCGCGACCCGCTTCGGTGGCTGATCTGGTGAAATTCCAGAACCGACAGTATAGTCTGGATGAGAGAAGAACACGCGATATTTACCATACGTGCTCATTACCCCGGATATGATCCGGGGTTTTTTATATGTTGAAGAAAATCTTCATTATATAAAAAGCTTGTGGAATTTTCTTTTAACAGGATATGAGACATATCCATAAAGAATAATTTCAAAGGAGAGAAACAGTATGAGTGAACAGGTATTAAGAAATGGAAATGCGATGGCAAGGAGTAAGACGAGAACCGTTACACAGATAGCCATGCTTGGCGCTATCGCAGGAATTTTAATGAATCTGGAGTTTCCGCTTCCTTTCCTGGCACCGACTTTTTATCAGCTGGATTTTTCAGAAATCCCGGTACTGGTTGGCTCATTTGCAATGGGACCGATCGCAGGTGTACTGATCGAGCTGGTGAAGATTCTTGTGCATCTGGTAACAAAGGGCTCTATGACAGCAGGTGTAGGCGATGTGGCAAACTTCATCTTTGGATGTACATTTGCAGTTCCGGCAGGTCTGATCTACCGCTATAAATCTGTTAAGAGCAGAAAACATGCAGTGATCGGAATGGCAGTTGGAACCGTACTTACAGCAGTAGTTGCATGCTTTATCAATGCATTCGTGTTACTTCCGGCATACGGAAAGGCTTTTGGAATGCCGGTAGAAGCATTTATCGAAATGGGAAGTGCAGTACACAGTTCTGTAAATAATCTTCTTACATTTGCAGCAATGATCATTTTCCCATTCAATATCTTTAAATACACACTGACATCCCTGATCGTATTCTTTATTTATAAGAGAATCCGTGTAGTGCTTAAAGGTGACTGATGGCAGACATGTCCGACGGAAGGGGAGCAGTGAAGGTCATCTTCTGTCCTGTGATGGGATGGGGGAATTCCATGTGGTAGGAATGTAAGGCCTGGCGGGTGATGTGTTCCATGTCAGGGTTGTAGAGGTAATCTCCAATCAGGGGATAGCCCAGATATTTCATATGGATACGGATCTGATGGGTGCGGCCGGTTTCCAGCTGAAGGGAGACCAGGCTGTGCCCATTTTCTTTTTTTACCAGTTTATAATGGGTGATGGCTTCTTCTCCATGGTCAAAATCTACGGTGCGCTCAATGATGGAGCCTTCTTTGCGGGAAAGGGGTGCTGTGATGGTTTCTGTGGGTGGGGTGAGGTCACCCTTTACGATTGCCAGGTATTCCCTGTGTACCAGGCGTTTTTTTGTCATATCGGCCATAATGCTGGCGCTGACCAGGTGTTTGGAAATTACGGTAAGTCCGGAGGTATCCCGGTCCAGGCGGTTGCTGCAACGGAAGATAAAAGGCTTTCCCTGATCCTGGTAGTACCATGCCAGGGCATTGGCCAGGGAGTTATAGTAGTTTTTCATGGAGGGATGGATAGGCATTCCGGCAGGTTTGTTGATCACCAGGATGTCTTCATCTTCATAAACAATGTTCAGGGGAAGCTTTACCGGTGGGATTTTCTCTGAGGATTCTGTCTCGCAGATACAGACCTGGAGATGGTCGCCTGCAGCCAGAGTCTGACGCATATAGTAGTGGATTCCGTTTACCAGGATACTTTGAGGCATCCGTTTGATTTCTGTGAAATTCTGCCGGGAGTATCCCTTTCTTCTGAGAAATTGTTCTACCCGAAGTCCGTTCTGGGATTCCGGGATTGTATATTCTATGGTTCGGTTCATAAGTTTCTCCTTTTGGGTGTGAAATATAGAAAGATATGGAGATTTCGGAATTATAGGAACAGCAGATCGTGATTAATGGTTTTATAAAATAATCTTCTGCATTCTGGGAGATCCTGTGTCTGGCCCAGCACCCACATCATTTTGGTAACAGAAGCTTCCAGAGTCATGTTATAGGATTCCAGTATGGGAAATTTCTCCTTGATCACTTTTCCAACCTGGTAGACTTCCATATCGCTGCCCTCATGGGTTACCTGAGTAGCCATGCATACCAGTTTACCGGCAGAGATCCAGTCTGAAAGTGCATTCAGAAAACTGTCATTGCCATAGTTTGGAAGAACGCCTACGCTAAAGGATTCGATGATAAGCCCGTCATAGGAGCCTGCCAGAGTGTCCAGGATCCGTCCGTCAGTTCCGGCAATTACTTTGCCGCCAAATACAATGGAGATACCGTGAGCCCTGTCGTGGGAGGCAAAACGCAGGCTGTCCAGCAGATTGGAGCGGGCATCTGTGATTGCCAGGTCAATGGACTGGAAATTACATTTTATTGCTTGATTCTTGGAACAGTAATTCATGACTGGACGGAAAAATAAAACAGGAGAATGTACATCAGCAATTCCCTGAGTGAAAATCCTTTTATCTCCTCATTATCCCAGACGCCGGCAGGATAGCAGCTGGCAAGGAAGGTATCCGGACCACAGTAAAGCCCATAGAGAAGCAGTCTCTTTCCTTCGCGGATTCCCTCCGGTTCCATGATCAGTCCCCAACGGAGCTGATCCATCAGATGGAGGTAGAGAGACACACATAGAACCAGATTGCTGTTACGGTTCCTGGAGAGAAAAACATCTTCCAGTGCAGAGGCCTTTTCAAAACAAACATTCCAGGTGTTGAAAAATGACTGGTGTTCTTTATAAAAATCCCACATGATACCTGGGGTGATTCCATATCTGGCAGTTCGGATAAGTACCTGGAACTGCCTTGCACCGCTGGCTGCGGTCTGTTTCAGAAGTGCCTGTGTGACTGCAGTGCTGACTGTTCTGCCGATAAGCTCTCCTAGTTTGGAATGTCCGGAGGCGTCTGTGAGGGTGGTTTTTCCATCCATACAGGCTGCGATCACAGTTCCGTCTGTGCCTGAGCCGGTAGCGATTTCCTCAGAATAGCAGCTTCCAAGTAAAAGATGGGAAACAGCAGCAGCTTTTGCTTCTGAACAGAGCATCAGTGCCCGGCCTATGGCCGCGTCTGTAAGGTTCTGGTTGATATATACAAAAATATTGATGGTTCCGGGAGGCAGCATTTCATAAAAACCATTGTGCTCACAATAGGAGGAAGGGTCTCCCGGACACATTCCATTGGAATCAATTCCTCCTGTGACAGCAGCAGTTACAGATAATTCCTGATGCCGGAGCGTTTCCACTGCGCAGAGCTCTGTCCAGGCGGCTGTGCTCAGTGCGGTGGCAGTCTGTGGGTTGATTTCCAGTCTTTGTGCATGTACCATCAGATCCTTCTCATAGGTATCTCCCAGCATTTCGCATTCATAATCACCGTTCATGCAGTTAATATTTAGTGCATGGGTAAGATGTGTGGTGATTCCGCCGTTCAGAGGACTGGTGCTGAGAACCTTTGTCCTTCCTGGAAAAGTAAAAATCGTACTTCCGTTTTTCTGACTGTAAGTAAATATATCATTCATTATAATGCCTCTCTAATATTCAAAGATATTCCACTTTAAATCCGGACTCCTGACAATATCGGTCTGCTTTGGAGCCTTTATAGCAACGGATCGTAGCTGCACGGTTAATGATCCATTCTCCGATATACTCCGGATCATGGCGGATTTCCAGGTACTGCAGGCGGTTACATCCGTGAAAAACCCATTTTCCGATATAACGGACATTAGGCGGGAGAGTAACAGTAATCAGGTTATTACATTTGAAAAAAGCACTTTCATCCAGAATTTCCAGTGAATCGGGGAGCTCCAGGGAAGTCAGGCCACAGGAATAAAAAGCCTGATTACTGATTACCTTCAGATTTTCCGGAAAATGGACTTCACTCAGATTTTTGCATTTGTAAAAGCTGCCGTTACCTATCTCCTGAACCGAATCAGGAAAAGAGATTTCTCTTAATGCAGAGCATTCTGAAAAGGCGTCTGCCTGGATTTTAAGCAGCCTGCTTTCATTGGAAAAAAGAGTTTCTGATAATTTGTGGGCGTTGCGGAGCATGCCCTTTGAAATTGTGGAAATATATTGAGGGATATAGATAGAGGATAAAGTGGTACAGTCGGAAAATGCTTCCTTTCCAATCTGGCACAGACTTTCAGGAAGAAGCAGATGTTTCAGGCGGCTGCATCCCGAAAATGCGTTTGAGCCGATCTGTTTCAGACCATATGGAAATGAAACAGACTGGATCATGGATCTGTTCTGGAAGGTTTTTTCAGAAATAATGGTACAGTTTGCCGGAATGTCTATGTCTCTTTTTAAATATGGGGTACAGTTACAGCGTTGAAGTGTCAGGTTTTGTTTTCTGCCGGATATATTGTATGTCATAAAAAAAACTCCTTTGCAATAGAATATTTGTTTTCTCTGCAACGGAGCAATGTAATACTTTCATAAACGGGCAGGTTGATGAAATGCATGAGCAAAAACCGTCAGGTTGCCGATACTCCGTATTCCGGTAAGAAACAGAGAAAACATCTGGTAAAAAGGGATCTTTCTTTAGTACAAAAATGGGTACACTAAATAAGATCACCCTTCCACTTCCCATTGCGTGTAGTTGGTGGCGGCAGCCTTAAGCAGGTATTCTGACTCACGCAGTGACGCTGTAATCTCTCCTTCTCACATGATAATATGCAATGGATATGAGACCCAGCTGCACGTATACAGCAGCACGACTGTCCAGGATTCTGACCTGATTCCCTCTTGGCTGAAGGTCCGACATCCTGTGCCGTGACCAGCAGAACTTAAAACCGGTAATTGTTAATAAATATTCAATTTGTTCTTATTATAAATGTTTTGTAAAAAAAAGCAATCATTTTTTACAAAATATGACAAAAATGATGAGTACTGGTTGTGTGAAAATATATGATTAATATTTGACATTTATTTTTCAGTGTTGAATATTGGATATGAGAAAATAAGTCTTGCTTTTCAGAATAATGTAATTTAAACTGTAGTCATAGTGAAAATTTATCACCTGCCGCCTGATCTGGCATTTCAAGGCAGGATTATCTGGCGTTCGCCGACATTTTCACCAGAATTTTTTTATTTTATAATACTGACAAAACAAAATTGTTGTGGGTATCGTGATATTCTGCCTTTTTGTTTTGTCTGAAGGAGAGGAGGCAGAAACAATTAAAAGTGAATTTTTTTGTAGTCAACCGTAGTTCGGGGTTTTAGAAAGCTTGTGAAAATGCTATAATGAAAGTGAGGGATTCAATGAATAATAATACGATCTTTGATGACGTATTCCGTACAATGATCGAGAAGATACCGCAGTTGGCGATACCGTTGATCAATGAAGTATTTCAGACTTCATATCCGGAGGATGTAGAGATTATACAGCTTCGAAATGAGCATCATCAGGAGAATGGTGAGATTATTACAGACTCCTGCCTGAGGATTGGAAGGAAGTTGTATCATATCGAATGTCAGAGTGTTGATGATACCACAATGGCAATCCGGATGATCGAGTATGATTTTGCTATTGCTTTAGATTCGGCCAGAAAGTACGGACGCAGATACCGGATGGAGTTTCCAAAGTCCTGCGTGTTATATTTACGAAGCGGGAAAAATACGCCTGATTTTCTGGAAGTGGAAGTAGTATTCCCAGATGGAAAGATACAGGTGTACCGTATCCCTACTGTAAAACTTAATGAATATACAAAAGATAAAATTTTCGAGAAGAATCTGCTGATGTTTCTGCCGTTTTATATTATGCGGTATGAGAAAGAGATACATAGAATAAATCAAGATCCGGAAAAGCTGCAGTCTTTGTTGGATGAATACGAAGATATCCGAGTAATGCTGGAAAAAGAACTGACAGAAACAGGAAGGGCAGAGTTATACACGAATTTAAATAAACTGATTACAAAAATATCGGATTACATTTGCCGTGATGAGGAAGTAGTCCGGGAAAGGTTAGGTGAGACTATGGGTGGAAAAGTGTTAGAATTGGAATCTGAAAGATTACGTGCGGAAGGAAAGGTTCTGGGAGAGTCTATTGGAGAAGCACGTGGAGAGGCAAGAGGAAAAGTCATTGGAGAGCTTCAGGGCGAAACGCGTCTTGGTGTTTTGATCAATCGTCTGATCCTGGATGGAAGAAGTGCGGAAGTTCAGGGTGCTGCGACGGATGCTGAGAAGCGGAAAGAACTTTATAAAGAGTATAATATGTAACGCAAAGGAAACTTCCTCCTGCTGGTCGGAAAATAAGAATAACTGGCAGGAGGAAGTTTTTGGTCATCTTTGGATTTTCATTTATGTAAAATTGTGAAAAAGATTGACAAAGCACTGGGGGGGGGTGTTAAGATTAGTTTGTTAAATTAAATAGCGTTTAGCGCACACGTACAGCTTGTTATTACGGTAATAATTAAAGAATTGTTGGGTGAGAATCCCAAACAGGGTATAAGTCCCTTGCAGTGTATTTAGTCTGCAGTTCACTGTATTCTTGTAATGGTATTCAAAGGGAATACTGTAATGCGAAGGATATGAGTGAAGTTCAATCTGTACATTACATTCCCTGCCATTTGGCGGGGATTTTTTTTGCACTTTGATAACTGAATATCGGAAGTCGCTTTTTATCCCTTTAGTTTTCGGAAATCTGGTGAGATACCGGTACGGTTTATCCCCACTGTAATAAGGACGAACACTGCGAAACCATTGGAAAGATCCTTTCCGAGAAGGGCAGCAAGTAGGTTGGAACTTTAAGTCAGGAGACGGACTTTAGTAAAAAAATAAAAAACAAACATCTGTAGGCATAACGGAGGTTTATTTTTTGTACCATTTTTTAGGGAAAACAGGTATCAAACGTTAATTTATAGTTGATACTGTGTAAAATTATTTAGATATTATTGGGGGAATTTTCCCTGTAATATAAGTAACTGTTTAATTTCATTCCAAAAAGAAAGGAGAACAATATGAAAAATTTAAAAATGAAATTAACAAAACGTATCATGGCTCTGTTAATGGCTGTTATGATGGTTGTGACCATGAGTGTGCCAGCTTTTGCAACAGAATCAACAAACGAAGGTGAGTTTAAATTACCGGTGTCCATTCAGACAGAAGTTATGAATGGACAAATAATTGCAAAAGGAGAGGTGACATTAAAAGAAGGTGACACTGCTTTGGATGCTTTAAAGAAATTGTATCCGAATGAGTCAGTAACAACAGAAACAGATCCTACTACGAACATTAAATACAACTATTTAGGAGATCTGAAGTGGTATCAGACCTCATATACTTTTGACGGTGTAACTTACACAAGTAATTACGTTCCAGCAGTTAAAATGTCTGGACATTCTCAGAATAACAGATTTTTTGGAGATAATGGTGTTGCAAGTACAGATTCTATAGCTTCAAAAACAGCATATAAATATTTAGCCAGCTTAAATAAAACTGAAAAAAAACTGGGATTAGTTTTAAATAGCACATTTAATAATCAGGTACATAATGCAGGTTGGTTATCTGAAAAAGACTATAACGATTATTCTGGTTGGATGCTTTTAATTAATGGAAATACAAATAACAATGGTGTTGATACTGTCCTTACTAAAGATAGCGGAAGTGTGTGTCTTGCATTTAGCATGGCAACAGGACTGGATTTAGGACAGACAGGTTATATGAAAAATAATAAGGGTGAATGGACTCAGGTAAATCCTTGGTAAAATTTACAGAATATAACTACAACCGAATATGATGCAGACGAGGAGTGGACATTTTACAATGTCCACTCCTTTTTGAGGTGATACAATGAATGAAAAATCAAGAAATAATATATACTGCTATTTTATTATTTCCATAATAACGTTTTTAATGTTTTGTGGATTGATGATTGTAAACGTAAAAGCAGCAACCGGATTCACCCAAAATGATAATGGTGAATATGAAATCTGGGATAGTAACGGATTTAATGATTTTAAAAATCAAATCATCATTGATGGAGAAGACTTTAATAATCAAATTGTCGTATTAAAAAATGATATTTCAATAAAAGTAAACGAAAGTGCAGATGATTCAAATTGGCCAGAATTTGATGGTGAATTTGATGGTCAAAATCATACCATTAATTATTCTACAGATCAATTTGAAAAGGGAAAAGAAATTTTTCCCTTTGATGTAGAGGGAACTATTAAAAATTTAAAAGTTAATATGGAAGAACTCCAGTTAGATAATGATAATGAGTTTAATAATTCTCTTTTAGTAAACGAGTATTCCGAATGTAGTTTAATTGGAATTGAAGTTACAGGTACTGTCAATGTCAATATAACAAATACTGATAATAATATATATTTTACAGTTTTTGACTCCATGAGTGGAAAGATAAGAGACTGTAGTTCCGGGGTAAACTTTGATATTAATGCCAGTCAAAATACTCTGAATAGTTTCAAAGCTTATCTAAATATTTCTGAATTTGGGAACACACCCTCTGCAACCAGAACAGAATTTATAAATTGTTTTTCTTATGGAACATACAATAATACCTTTATTAATCAGCTACCAAATAATAGATTAGGTACCGGAGCGATAAGTATTGTTCCATTTGCGGATACATCAGATGGAAGATGCACATTTACAAATTGTTATTATGATAATGAAAGATTTGCAAATGTTTATTTTGTTGATGATAATAAGGTCTATGACAAAAAACTTATTTCGAATCTAAAAGGTATAAACCAATCTTGTGCCCGCACAACGGAACAAATGCATTCCCAAGATACCTACGAAGGATTTGACTTTGATAAATACTGGGAAATATCTGCTGATAAAAATAATGGCTATCCATACTATTCTCCACGCGAAGTAATTGTTACATTAGATGTTAAACCAGTAATTACTGAAAAGAAAGTATGGAACACAGAAACTCCAAAAGATCAAAACAAATATGGGAAAACAAATACCTATTATTATCCTTATGTAGGTGATACTAGTGTTAAAATCGATCATTTTGAATTTGCAAATGTAACAGCAAAACAACAGAATTTGATTGATACTTATGGTGTTACACCAGATCTGAATGTATCCGACATCAAATCCGCCAATGTGGAAATGAGTTATCTTGGAAACAGACCTGTAACTATAACATGGAAAGATAATACAACTCCAAGCCTGACAGTTACAAATGCAGTTCAGGCAAAAGAGGATGGATATGTATTCCGTGTAAATGTTCTTAAAGGAACCTGCGAAGTCGTTGATAACGGGGACAAGGTAGCTCATACAGATGACTGGTATTATCAGAAAGCTCAGGATGCAATAAACCTTATCCTGAAAGGAGGATCTTATGATGTAGATAATCCTTGCTGGAACGATAACAATATCTGGTTTGTATTTACTGCTGCAAGATGCCATTATTATCCAAATGGAGATAAACAGTATTTCGACAAATGGTTTGTAAATACCAAAAAGAAACTTCAGGAAATGAAAGATAATGGAGTAGAATTAGATCCTGAGAAATACAACGTATACCAGAAACTTGTATTTACTATCGAAGCAATTGGATATGATCCAAGAGATATTGACAGCTATGATCTTCTGGAATTTATCTCTCAGCCGGAAATTGTAAATAGTACAAATTATCTGGCAAAGGAATATACAATCCATGCTTTGAAAGCAGTTGGTTATGAATCAAAAAACTTTACAAATGCAGATATGGATAAATGGGCGCATGAGAAAGCTGCCGGAATAGATAAAACATTAACCCAGTCAGAAGATGGAGAACATCCATTAGACAACTCAGATAATTTTATGGCATGGCAGACTTTACTTTACTGGTATAACAAATCTGGATTTGAGGATGTAACAAATGTAATCAATAAATCATTTGAGGCAAAATATGTTCCAATGCAGGTTCAGCGTGCAACTGGTGCATTGTGTACTGCTGCATATGAACAGACTGATCCAAACTCCAATGGAATTGATGGAAACAATGCATGGAATGATGCTCAGGGACTTCTGTATGCAACAACTTACGACAGAGACATTCTGAACAGAGATACAGGATTTATTAAAAATGGTAACACCATATTGGATGCTACATTTGACCTGATCAATTTTGAAACAGGTGCAATTCCTGGATTCTTCTGGTATGATCCGGCACAGATTGCAAGAGGTCTGGAAGGATATGTAAGAAGTTACCAGCGCATTCACTTAAAAGAAGATACAACTGTTTTCTGGGATTTCTCAGATGTGAAAGTTCCAACTAAAAATGTTAACGATCTGATCCTTGCTCTTGATGCTAACAGTACAAAAGAGCAAATTCAGACAGCAAGAGATGCTTACGAAGATTTACTTCCAAAATATAAAGCAATCTTCAACAAAGACACCCTCAGAAAGCTCCTCGAAGCAGAAAACGGCAAAGGCGATTCTATCACAAAAGTAATCGCAGCCATCGATGCTCTCCCGGCAGCAGACAAGCTGACACTGGAAGACAAAGACGCCGTCATAAAGGCAAGAAATCTCTATGATGCACTTGATGATGAATCAAAAACTGTAATCTCCAATTACTCTAAGCTGACAGAAGCAGAAGCTAAGATAAAAGAACTGGAGAAACAGCAGGAACAGAAAGAAAAGGATAAAGCAGCAGCTGAGAAGGTGATCGCAGCAATTGATGCCCTTCCTTCTGCCGATAACTTAACCCTTAATCCGTATGTTCTGCAGCTTCTTGATAACATCCAGGCACAGTATAATGCACTGACTGAAGCACAGAAAGCATTGGTAGCTAATTACAGCGTTTTACAGACTCTGAGAAGCCTGATTCCGGATCTGAAAGCTGCAGCCGCAGTTGTAGATAAGATCAATGCGATCGGTGAAGTGACTTCCGATAATTATCAGAAGAAACAGGCTCTTGTCATAGAAGCCAGAACCGCTTACGATGCGCTGACAGCAGATCAGAAGAAACGTGTTACTAACTATGCAGAGCTTGAAAAAGCAGAATTGTTTATCAGACGCCAGAGTACAGATGCAAAAGTAGGATATGTGATCTCCTTTATTGATGAACTGAATATCACCACATCCTCTACAGGTGCTTTGTCTGACGGACCTCTGAAACTGACAGAAAAGAATAACAACGTACCGACAGAGAAGATCTGGAATAGCTGGAAAGATTATGTGGCAAATGCAAGAGTATTATACAATACTCTTGATGATCAGCAGAAAGCTCAGGTTACAAACTTAAGTTCTCTGGAAAAAGCAGAAGGTTATCTCTATCAGCTGAAATCTGATGCACTGAAAGCAATGCTCAAGGCACTCCCGGATGCAGAGACTGTCCGCGCTTATGAAGCACCTCAGCCGACTACAGTACCTGCAGCACAGGAAGCTGTACAGTCAGAAGAGCTCCCGGCACAGGAAGTTCCGGCAGAAGGTTCTGATTTCTCAGACGGAAGCGCAGATGCATTTACTTCTGATATCAGTGAGCAGCCTGCAGCGCAGATGGATATTCAGTCATCAGAAGACATTGCAGATGTTTCGAATGAAGAGACCCCTGACTCTGTAATTGCAGATGAAGCAGAAGTACCGGATGCAGATTTCTCCACAGAAGAGGAAATTCCTGCAGCAGGTGATACTGCGAAACGTGCACTTACCGAAACAGAGCTGAAACAGATTGCAGCAGCTAAGAACGCTTATGATCAGTTAACAGAAACAGAAGAAACGAAATTCAGAAGTGAAAACACCGCACTGGTAGAGAACATGGAGAAGCTGATCGCCATGGCTCTGACTTATGAAAAAGGTCAGAATGAATACCAGCAGCTTTTCGCAGATGAAGCAGCTTTAATTTACGCAACTGTAAAAGACCACCCTGTAGACAGAGATTCTTATCCACAGGTAAAAGCATTCCTTGACCGTTATGCGAAAGATTACCAGGGACAGGAAAATGCAATGGCAGGTCTGAAGGTCAAAGTCGGAAATCAGGAAATGACTTTTGCAGAAGTGATCGCCGCACTGACAGCACAGGCTGACAAAGCTGGCAAAGATATTTCTGATGCACAGCAGGCAGATGACTGGATCAGTAACCTTCCGACGGCTGTTACCAAAGAGAACATTGCAGGTGTAGAAGCAGAACTTGCAGCACTTCAGAAACTCATCGACAGCATGAGTGCAGAAGGCAAGTCCTATATGTGGAATGCAAAGCAATTAGAGTTGATCAAGACCATTGTTGCAGATTATCATATTGAACTTGCAGGCAAACAGGACGCCTTCAAAGCAGATATGCCTGCTAACCTGCAGACAAAAGCCCTCAATTACAAGACAATCCAGGTAAGCTGGAGCAGTGTTGATAATGCAGATGGATATATAGTATACCGCAGAACAGAAACAGGAAGCTGGAAGAAGATTGCAGATCAGGTAACAGATATTTCCTATAAGGATCAGAAAGCAGTTACAGGAAGAGTTTACTATTACACAGTAAGAGCTTATTCTTATACATGGGGCGGAAAGACTGTAAGCAGTTACAACAAAGATGGTGTGATCGGAAAAGCAACACTTGGAAAAGTGAAAATCGCTACAGCAGCTTCCGAGAACTATAACACTATCCGTGTCACATGGAATAAAGTTTTCGGAGCTAACGGTTACAGAGTATACCGTTCCACTTCAAAAAATGGCAAATATACCTCCATCGGATCAACTGCAAAGAACAGCGCTGTTACCTTCCTTGACAAGAAAGCAGTTACAGGAACAACCTACTATTACAAAGTACGTGCTTACCGAAATGTAAATGGTAAGAAGGTTTACGGAAGTTATTCAATAGCAGTAAAGGGTAAAGCAGTCCTCTCTGCTCCGTCTCTGTCTGTGGGATCCACATCCAAAACTGCAGTTCTGGAATGGAGCAGGGTAAAAGCCGCTGATGGATATCAGGTATACGCCAGTGCTTCCAAAAATGGTAAATACACACGTATAAAAACCACAAAAGGAACTGGTATGACAGAAGAGAAACTTGCCACAGGCAAGACCCGTTATTACAAAGTACGCGCTTACCGAAAAGTAAACGGTAAAACAGTATATGGCTCTTTCTCTAAAGTAAAAAAAGTAGTCATTAAATAATAAAATGTCAGAACGCAATGTGTCATTATTGGCACACTGCATTCTTCCCAAAAAAGCAAAGATAATCAAAAGAAATAGTTTCTGAATGCATGAAAAGAATAATAAAAATATTTCTACTGGCTGTTTTGGCAATGTTTTTCGCAAGTTTAGCGGGTATATTCATTTCAGAAGAATTTGTATTCCATAATAATATATCAGGGATCAAAGACCTGTCAGGGATATGGCTACATACTTTTGGATGGAATTTTGTGATAAACATTGTAATAGCCATGATAATTGCTGTTAAATTCGGAAAAAAAAGATAAATAAAAATAAGGCAGATGTTATTTCTCTCCTGTCATTTTGCAGGAGAGAATCATCTGTCATTTTGTGATTTAACCGAATAATTGCTAAGCGGAGGATTTTATCCGTTTGATTGTAGAATCAGAAAAAGCGGAGGAAGCAAGTAAATGAATAAACAATGGATGGCACTGCTTCTCAGTGCAGGAATGGCAGTTACTACATGTCCTGTACCGGGAGCACAGGAGCCACCGGCAGAACAGATACATACAGAACAGGCCGAAGAAAGTTCTGCCGCAGTACACAGTGATGATTCTGACAGGGAGGGGACTGCTGCGGATGAGTTTCAGTCTGAAACAGAACCGTCCGGATCAGAAACAGAAACTGGCGCATATGAAGAAAAAACATCGGAAAATGAAAATAAGAAAGACAACGGAACCATGCTGGATATACAGACCATGTGTTCTTATATTCAGAAAGCTGCAGAAGCAGAGGAAATAGATCTGGATTCAGAGATGATCGCAGATTTCTGTCTTGCCAGTGACACTTACGACAGTCTGACAGAGGATGAGCAGGCAGCGGTGAATTCCGGGATCAGAGAGGCACTGGAAACTGTCCGGAACCGTATTGCAGCTCAGATTTCTTCTGTCAATGGAGTAACAGTAACAGGGAATCCCTGGTATGTGCAGCTTCATGTACAGGAGAGTTCTGATGGACAGCAGACAATGCAGCAGCTGTCAGAAACTTATCCGGGTACTCTGCCGCAGCTTCTTTATGACATAGAGATTTCCTATACAGATATCCGTACAGGAGAAGCATATCAACCCATGACAATGATCTCGCTGGCCTTTCCTGTACCGGAAGGGTATGAGAGCCTGACAAAACCGAGAATCCTCAGATCTGCGGAAGATTCTTTTATGGAACTGACCCCACAGATGCAGGAAGACGGAACTTTCTATCTGGACAGTGCCAGAACTTTAACGCATCTGATCGTGGCAGATTTTCCGGCAGGTCTGCAGGGAATCTCTCTTAACAGCAGCTCCATAAAGATCAACCGTGGCCAGAAACATACCCTTAAAGTAGTTCCAATACCGGAATCCGTTACGGAAAATTACAATGTTACCTGGAAGAGCAGTAATACTTCTATTGCAAAGGTAAGCAAAAAAGGAGTTGTCACAGCAGTAAAGAATGGCAAAGCTACGATCACAGCGACAGTAGCAGAGCATCCGGAGATGACAGCGACCTGTAAGGTAACTGTTATGCAGGGGGCGAATACCCTGAAGAAATCTGTCAGTCAGGTCATGGCTGAGACCAGTGCCTATATGCGTGCCACAGATACCAATCCTTCGGTAGGAAGTGAATGGTATGTGCTGGGGCTGGCAAGGGGTGGACTGAGTCTGAAGGAGAAATATTTCTCTACTTATTATAATCATACAGCAAATTATATTGAGGAAAAGAAAGGAATTCTGACCAATACTTCCAAATATACGGAGTATTCCAAGAGGGTTCTTGTACTGACTGCAGAAGGGAAGGATGCCCGTAATGTAGGCGGTTACAATCTTTTTAAATACATTTCTGATCTTAGTCTGGTAAAGGAGCAGGGATTAAATGGTCCTATCTGGGCACTTCTGGCAGTGAACTGTCATCCGGAATATTCTTTTCCTGATAATCCGTCTGCCAAAGAACAGAACTCAGAAGCTGCACTGGTAAATTTCCTGCTGCAGAGTGAGCTGTCCGGGGGTGGATGGGCTTTGATGGGAAGTAATGCGGATTCGGATGTTACAGGAATGACCTTGCAGGCTTTGGCACCATACTACCATAAAGCAGGATATGAAAATGTGACTGCTGCCATTGACCGTGGACTTGCCCGGCTGTCTGAAATGCAGAACGACAGTGGTGGTTATTCTACCATGGGAGTCGAAACAGAGGAATCCTGTGCACAGGTCATTACTGCTTTGTGCAGTCTGGGCATTGATCCGGAAACAGATTCCCGTTTTATAAAGGGCGGACACTGGACAATAGAGAATCTCATTACTTATCATATTGCAGGAAGTGGATTCATGCATGTAAAAGCAGGCGCCGGAAATAATGGCGGTGCTGCTGCAGGTACATTGGATGGTATGGCTACAGAACAGGGGTATTATGCACTGGTGGCTTATCAGCGTCTGAAAGACGGAAAAACAGGTCTTTATGATATGTCAGATGTAAGTATCAGTAAAGGGGGAAAGGGTGACGGAACCGGCACTGGTTTAAAGGAGCCGACTCCTATTCCAACTCCAACCTCTGCTCCTGCAGCAGACCCATCGGGAAGCAGCGGTAATATAAATACGAAAAAGCCCGGTGGTTCCGGTAAATCTCTGGGCGGCAAGTCATCAGGCAAAGGAAGTTCAGGCAATGCAGGAGATTCAGGAAAGAGTGCTTCTGGTAACTCTTCGGATAAGAACTCTAAAAGCAGTTCCAAAAACAGTAAATCAAAGAACAGCAAGTCAAAGAATGGTAAAAATTCCGTAGGATGGGATTTTGAGGCAGAGCCTTATGTGGAATCAGAGGAAACCTCTCTGGCGGATGACCATGCAGATGGCAGCATAGAGTCAGCAGAGGATACCGGATCCGGTGTTCTGACTTCTGATAAGAAAGAATATGGTATGATCTTTGGATTTGCAGCAGCTGGTGCTCTGGCAGGAGGTCTGGCAGGAAGCGGCATTAAAGCAGGAGTGAAAGCTCTTATACGTAAGCGGAGGAAGAAGAAATGAGCAGAAAGAAAAAGGGACTTGCTCTGTGGCTTGCATTGTTTCTGGGAGTAAGTTCCCTCACAGGCTGCGGCAGCGGAAATGACAATATGACACAGCTTTCCCAAAAGGGAGCAGATATCATGAACAGTTCCGATGAGGAACAGGATACAGATGTAGAACCATTAAAAACAAAGACGCAGCTTCCGGAGGATGGGATTATCACCCAGGCGCAGATGGAGACCATTGCGGGAAAAGATGAGAAGTTTTATTTTGTGGGAAAAACAGACAGTGGTATTGGATATAAATGGACCTACAATGGAAGCCAGATTCAGAATCCTGTAGAACAGAAGCTTCTGGTACAGTGTACAGAGGACGGGACAGAAGAAATAAAGAAAGCTGCCAATAATGCACCGTATGCACTGAAGGTTACACTGGAGAAGATGAACCTGGCTGCTCCGGCAAAACTGACCCTTAATCTGAAAGAAGAATGGAACGCAGATAAAGTTCTCTATTGTCTGGAAGAGAATGGAAAGATTTATCAACTGGATACTGCGAAGATCTCTACCAGGGAAAGTGGCAAAAAGAAAGTAAAACGGACAACCCTTACTTTTAATGTAACAAAAACGGGCGGAGATTTTTATCTGATCGGAGGCTCCACCACAGGAGAAGCTGCAGACGACCAGGCGGATGATGAAACCAAAGATAATACCAAAGATAATGCAAAAGGAGAAGATACACAGTCAAAAGACAATAAATCTACCGGTAGTTCCTCAGACCAGGCAGATACAGATAGAAACCCGACCTCCGGGCAGGATGGTTCTTCTGCAGACAACAGTTCCGGGGACACATCAGGCAGCGGAGACAGTTCGGATGAAGATACAGCAATGACCTGTACCTTCTCTATCGAATGTTCTACGATCCTGAATAACTGGAATGACCTGAAGGAGTCCAAAGCAGAGTTTGTCCCTGCAGACGGATGGATTCTGTATCCTTCTGAAGTGGAATTCTATGAAGGCGAAACTGTATTTGATGTACTGAAACGTGTGTGTAATGAGGCTGGAATCCAGATGGAATCGGAATGGACTCCTATGTATAACAGTTATTATGTTTCAGGTATCAACAATCTGTATGAATTTGACTGTGGCAAGGACTCCGGATGGATGTACTGTGTTAATGGCTGGTATCCGAATTATGGATGCTCCAAGTATACGCTGGAAGACGGGGATACCGTAGAATGGCGTTATACCTGTAATCTTGGCAGGGATGTGGGGGATCAGTATTATGACTGATGCCTTCTCCAGATGCCATCCCATTTTGAATTTCTTTTATTTTGCCGTGGTGCTGGGGTTTACCATGTTTATCCAGCATCCGGTTTATCTGGCAGTGTCTTTTGTGGCTGCTACTGCATATTCCATGTGGCTGAACGGAGTGGGAAAGGTCCTGAAGATCAACTTTCTCCTGACAATTCCAAGTCTTTTGATCGTCGCACTGCTGAATCCGATGTTTAACCATTATGGAGTGACACCGCTGCTTTATATCGAGAGCAGTGGAAACTGGGTTACACTGGAAGCATTGGTATATGGAATTGTTCTGGGATGTGTGCTCTTTATCATGATCCTGTGGTTCTCCTGTTATAACCAGATCATGACCAGTGACAAATTTATCTACCTTTTCGGCAGGATCATTCCGGCAATGTCCCTGATGCTGTCCATGGCACTTCGGTTTGTGCCGCATTTTATTGCACAGCTGAAAGTAATCCGCAATGGACAGAAATGTGTGGGAATGGATGTGAGCAATGGAAAATGGTTTAAGAAAGTCCGGTATGCCTTAAATATGGTATCAATTCTTGTGACATGGGCGTTGGAAAATGCGATTGAGACAGCAGATTCTATGAAAAGCAGAGGATATGGACTGAAAGGCCGGACTGCTTTTTCTATTTATCGTTTCAATCGGAGAGATAAGATTTTGGGCGGGATGCTGGCAGTGCTTTTTGTGGTTTCCGGATACGGATGTTGTCATGGCGCTGCTTTTTCCCAATATAATCCAAGAATCCTTCTGGCAGGGTTTACTATTTTCGGACGTGTCCCGAGGCAGTCCTGCAGTCCGGTACTTGCGGTCATTACGTTTATCAGTTTTGGGATTTTCTGTTTTCTGCCGCTGATGCTGGATCTCAGCGAGGAATACGCTATGAAAAAGAGCCGCAGTCATGTACACAGTGAGATGACGGTAACCTACAGACAGATTTATGAAGAACTTGCAAATGAAATGGAAGGAGAGCACAAATGAAGATAATAGAAGTGAAGAATTTTTCCTTCCGTTATGCAAATGGGGACAGGGATTCTCTGGAAAATGTAACGCTGGATGTAGAGGAAGGAACCTTTAATGTACTATGTGGTAAGAGCGGCTGCGGCAAGAGCACACTGCTGCGGCAGCTAAAATCAGATCTGGCCCCTTATGGCAGCAAATCTGGACGGATCTGCTATTATGGTCAGAATCTGACTGAGATTGATCACAGACAGCAGAGTCAGGAGATCGGATATGTATTACAGAATCCGGAGAACCAGATTGTAACAGATAAAGTCTGGCATGAACTGGCTTTTGGACTGGAGAGTCTGGGATACGATACACCGTCTATCCGCCTCAGGGTGGCAGAGATGGCAAGTTATTTCGGCATCCATCAGTGGTTTTATAAAAATGTGTCCGAACTTTCCGGAGGGCAGAAACAGTTATTGAATCTGGCAGCGATTATGGCCATGCATCCAAAACTTCTGATTCTGGATGAACCTACGTCTCAGCTGGATCCGATTGCTGCCTCTGACTTTCTGGAAACTGTGCGGAAGATCAACAGGGATATTGGTACAACTGTAATCCTCACAGAGCATCGTCTGCAGGATGTGATTCCCTGGGCAGACAAAGTATACGTGCTGGATCAGGGGGGCCTGCTCACACAGGGAACTCCCGGGGAAATCGGAGAATTTCTGAAAGAGAAGCATCATGGAATGTTTTTGTCCATGCCGGTTCCCATGCAGATCTATGCTGAGGTAGAAAGTGATTTGCCCTGCCCTCTGACAGTCAGAGATGGCAGAAACTGGATCACTCAGGTGATGCAGAAGGCACAGAGCGGCAGGCCGGAAAAAAGTAACACAAAACTACAAAAAACATCCAATGGTTTAAGAAATAAACTGCCGCACAGGTCAGAAACTTCTGTGCCGCCGGCAATTCAGGTAAAGGATGTATGGTTCCGATATGAAAAAGAGGGAAGGGATGTGGTGCAGGATCTGAATCTGGAAGTGGAACAGGGTGAATTTTATGCGCTGGTCGGTGGGAACGGAACAGGGAAAAGCACAACCTTATCTCTGATCAGCCGTGTCCGGGCACCATACCGTGGAAAGATCCTGCTAAATGGTATTGATATCCGCAGATATACAGATATTCAGCTTTACAGAGGCTATCTGGGTGTTCTGCCGCAGAATCCCCAGAGTATGTTTATCCGAAAGACAGTCCGGGAAGATCTGTATTCCATCATCGGCGGGGCAAAAGAGAAGAAATCTCCGGAATATACAGCTTCTATGAAGAAGGCAGAAGCCATCGAAGGGATCGTAAGCCTGACCAGACTGGAAGGGCTGCTGGATCGTCATCCTTATGATCTAAGCGGAGGAGAACAGCAGCGTCTGGCACTTGCGAAGGTATTACTTTTACAGCCAAGACTTCTTCTGATGGATGAACCAACCAAAGGACTGGATGCAGAGTATAAACAGGAACTGGGAGAAATCCTTAAGAAGCTTCAGGAGCATGGTATCACGATTTTCATGATTTCTCATGATGTGGAATTTGTGGCGGAGTATGCAGACAGGGTTGGGCTGTTTTTCCAGGGAAATGTGGTGACCAGCAAACCGGCGGCAGAATTTTTTGCAGGAAACAGTTTCTACACTACTGCTGCAAACCGTATGGCGAGACATTACTTTCCTGATGCAGTTACCGGAAAGGAGGTGGCTGCGTGCTTGAAGGAAAGGCTTTAGACCAGTTTATGGATCGATTCTGGGGAGAAACCCGGAATGAACAGCTTTTAAAATCCGGAAAGTCCGTGGTGGAACAAAGTTCTCTGGCAGACACTTCCGAAGACGATCTGGAAGAATATGAGTTGAAAGAGGATGGCATCATTATTCAGCCTATACACAAAGGAAAGATCGAGAAGCGTACCTGGATCGGACTGGTCATGTTTCTGGCATTTGTGCCACTGGTGCTTTTTATCCTGGTACATAAGTTTCATGGCAAACATGATGTTATCATCAGCCTGTTAGTGCTTGCCTATTCCATGATTCCATTTTTTATGGTATTTGAGGGGCGGCATCCACAGGCAAGAGAGATTATGGTCATTGCTGTAATGGCCGCCCTTGGAGTGGCAGGCAGAAGCGCTTTCTTTATGATTGGAAGCTTTAAGCCTATCGCCGCTATCGTAATCCTTACCGGAGTATCCTTAGGCGGTGAGGCAGGATTCCTTTGCGCCTGTCTGATCATGATGATCTCAAATATGTTTTTCGGGCAGGGACCCTGGACTCCGTGGCAGATGTTCTCCTATGGAATGATCGGATATCTGGCTGGAATTCTTTTTCAGAAAGGGATTCTCAAAGCCAGAAAGATTGATCTGTGTATCTACGGATTCCTGAGTGTGTTTCTGATCTTTGGAGGAATTATGAACCCGGCATCTATCCTGATGGCTTATGGACGGATCACTAAGAAAAGTCTGATCGCATTTTATATCTCGGGTGCACCGGTGGATCTGGTACAGGCAACTTCTACAGTGATTTTCCTGTGGATCTTAAGCAGACCTCTGCTGGAGAAACTGGAAAGAGTAAAAAGAAAATACGGGCTGCTGCAGCGGCCCGAAAATAAGGAGGAAAATGAAAATGACAAAGAATAAGTTGTTACAGGCTGTGAAAGGCCTGACTCTGGCAGCCGGAATGGCTGTTGGAATCTTTGCACTTGGACAGACAGATGTCCTGGCAGACACTCTGACTCTGACAGTGGAAAAGAATACTATCGGACAGGGTATGATTCTGGAACCTACACAGGTAGAATTTTCCAAAGGGGAAACCTGTGCAGATGTTTTGCTGCGTGGATTAAGCGAAAATGGGATCACACCCCTTTATGACACAAATTCAAGCTATGGTTTTTATCTCAGGGGAATTGCAAACTGTGACAGTGGCAGCCTGAATACGCCGGAATGTATCAAGAGAGTTCTGGCGGAAACATCTACATGGACAGGAGAGCCCTATAAGCTGACAGGAAATAAATATTCTCCGGATCTGACAGAGTTTTCCTATTGTTCAGCTTCCGGCTGGACTTATACTCTTGATAATGTATTTATGGGTGTAGGCATGGGGGCAAGCCATCCTTCAGACGGAAGTGTACTTCGTGTCATGTTTGCCCTGTGTGGCGGTACGGATATCACCGGCTGTGATCCGTATAACAATAATAAACAGATTTTTGAAGCCGCAGATAAAAGCGAGCTGATCCGTATGATGGGAAAAGCCAATGCGGAGCGTTCCAGATGGTCACAGGCCAGCGGTTTCTCCGGAGCCTATGCTGAGGCAGACAGCGCACTGACTACTCTGGATGCTTCTGCAAACAGGGTTTATGAAGCAACCCAGCTGCTGAAGGCCGTTGAGGCCGGGCTTCCGGCATCACCAAAGCATATTACTTTGAATGCTTCTGAGCTTTCTCTTTCCAAAGGGGACAGCTATACCCTGACTTATACACTCCTTCCTTCTGATTCAGTGGGAACAGTAACCTGGAATTCCTCCAACAGTTCTGTTGCAAGGGTAAATGACGGAGTGGTAACAGCAGCAGGGGAGGGTTCGGCAGTTATCACTGCCAGGGTTTCCGGAAGTGTTTATGCAACCTGTAATATTTCCGTATCTTCCAGACCGGTTGACATTACAGGTATCAGCATTTCCCCGTCAAGCCTGGCGCTTTCAACAAAAAGTGGTTCCAGAACACTGGATTATACCATTTCTCCAAATGGCGCGAAACCTTCTTCCCTGAACTGGGCATCTTCAAATACTGCAGTGGCAGCTGTTGACGGAAACGGAAAGGTAACTCCTGTTGGCACAGGCTCAGCAGAGATTACCCTGACTTCTGATAATGGTACCAAGGGTACCTGTCAGGTAACGGTAACTGCCCCTGCGGAGGGGATTACTCTCAGTGATAAGACTCTGACCCTGGCAATTGACAGTGGAGCTCATGCACTGACATGGACCTTCAGCCCTCAGGGAAGTGGTGGAGAGCTGGTATGGACTTCTGACAATGTACATGTTGCAAAGGTGGATCAGAAAGGAGTTGTCACACCGCTTTCTGTAGGTGAGACAGATATCCGCGTAAAAACAGATCAGAATGTAACAGCTGTGTGCCATGTAGTGGTAAAAGGTACTGCAAAGGATCTTTTTGCAGCAGGAATGCCGACTGTGAAAGCATGCAAGGCTTCCGGAAATACAGTAATGATTACCTGGGATAAATATGATGCTGCAGATTCCTATCTGATCCTCAGACGCAGGATGGGAGAGAGCCGGTTTACACAGATTGCGGAGACAAAAGAGCTTACTTACACAGATGCCAGGACAGTAGGGGATACTCTCTATTATTACAGTGTACAGGCTGTTTCAGGCAAATGGGGCAATGCTGTGAGGAGCAGCTACGACAAGAATATCTCAGTAAAAACACAGACAACAACGCCGCAGCCGACACCGGGACAGACTGTAAAGCTCAAAACACCTGCTGTAACCGTAACAGCCGGAAAGAAACAGGCAAAGCTGAAATGGAAAAAGATAAGCAATGCCCAGGGCTATGTTGTATATCGTGCAACATCCAAAAACGGAAAATATAAAGCAGTCTCAACAATTAAAAAAGGAAGCACAGTTTCTTATACCAATAAGAAGCTTACTTCTAAGAAAACCTATTATTACAAGGTACGTGCCTACCGTGTGGTAAATGGGAAAAAGGTTTACAGTGGTTATTCTAAGGTGAAAGGCGTGAAGATTAAATAACAGTTTGAAAAGGATTATGGAAGGGGCTGTCGGGAAATAGATAGTTCTAAGAGAGGGAGGGTGTGACTCATACCGATTCACACCCTCCCCCAATTTTTTATCAAAAAAAGAAAAAAAATGGCTAACGACAACCATCTTTCTCTCCGTTACATGTTATAATTTAACTATGCTAACAACTATAGCAATCCTCTAAAATAATGCATCTTAATCCAGTCCATCAGAGTGTGAAATCCTGCATCAGATATCTTTGCCGTGCGTCAGCACGCCTGCAGATATCTTTCTTGTCTTTCGCACTCTGCTGAACTGTCTTAAATGCATTATTTACGAGGATTACTATAATTATTATACCGACTTTTTTGAATTAGGGCAACAGAAAATTAACTTTAGTTTCTATGAATTGAGTTTACCCGACGACGATCCATTTTCTACCCTGAAAAAGTGATGGAGGATTTAGATTTTTCTGACCTGCTGGATTCTATCGAGCTGACTTTTACCAGATATAATACATTTTTGCAGGAGAATGGTTATGGGCTAAAGTATGATATTGGGAATGCGCAGATGTTTGTGATCGAAGGAATGGATAAAGTCCGCAGTGTAATAGAAAAGAACCGAAAAAGGAAGCTGTCAAAGCATAAGAAACTCGCAAATAATACAGTTATTGAGATTGATAACTGCTCTCCGCTTGAGATCCTGAAACTGCAGGATCATGAGAAACGTAAAACACGTGCATATGCAGAAGATATTAGCAAATATTACAATATGAAGGTTGAGGTGTTTGAAGATGAGCAGTTTTATATCTGCCATGACGGACGTGAATTACGTCACATAAGAACGGAAACCAAAGAGCAGAATGGTGATACCCAGACCTTTGAAGTATACAGCTGCGCCGATTGCAGTGGATGCGAACATAAAGCACGCTGTCTGTATAAATATAATGCCGAAAAAGATACTGAAAGAAACAAGGTAATGAAGATCAATGAGCAGTGGGAAGAACTGCGTGAAAAATCCCATGCAAACATCCAAAGTGAGCGTGGGATCCTGAAACGGCAGACACGTTCGATCCAGACAGAAGGACATTTCGGTGATATCAAAGAAAACGAAAACTTTAGGCGTTTTAATTACCGTTCTGCAGATAAAGTGTACAAAGAATTCATGTTGTATGCAATCGGAAGGAATATAAATAAATACTGTCGTTTTCTCAATGAAAAATTAAAGAAGTTTGAGGGAAAAACAGTTTGATCAAAAGTGTAGCTGTAAAAATCCAGACAAGGGATTTTTGCGGCCAAAAATAAATTTCATCTTTCATAGAAAAAAGGATCCCTTGCAAGGTAGAAGGCTAACAAGCCTCGTCCTTACAGGGATCCTTTCAATTACTACTGAGGATGCCGAAATGTGGTATTAACCGACAGCCCCTTCTTTTTATGTGCAAAAAATAATTACGGAAATTGTCAGACAGACTTAAAAAAGATACGATAATATGGTAAGATAAAACAGACGATATAAACATCGGAATGTGAGGTTTATAAAATGAATGATACAGGAATCAGACCGGAAGTTATAGAAGAAATCCGAAACCTTGCGCAAAAATATGATATTGAAAAAGTAATTCTTTTTGGTTCGAGAGCAAGAGGGGATTTCAGAAGAACAAGTGATATAGATATTGCAGTCACAGGAGGAGATTTTGCAAGGTTTGCGTTAGATGTGGATGAAGAGACAAGTACTCTTCTGGAGTATGATATTGTAAATCTTGATCGTGACATGCAGGATGAATTAAGAGAATCTATAGAGAAGGAAGGGAGGATTTTGTATGAGAAAATATGAGAATTTCTGCAATGCACTGTCTAACATGAAAGATATTTATAATTATGAAGAACCATATGATAATGTAGTGATTACCGGACTCGTAGGATTGTATGAAATTTGTTTTGAGCAGTCATGGAAAATGATGAAAGAAATACTGGAGATTCATGGATATGCAGAGGGAGCAACAGGTTCACCGAAAATCATTCTGAAGACTGCCTATAAAGCAGGAATGATAAGAGATGAGGAGCAGTGGCTTCGTGCATTGCAGGCAAGAAATAATGTTACACATTCTTACAATCAGAAAATTGCGTTAGGAATTATAGCTGATGCAAAAGAAGAGTTTTATCAGATGTTTTGCGAACTAAAAACAGAGATAGAAGAAAATTGGCTGTAATAATCAGCGAAGGTATAGAAAGCGAAAGGAAGTATCCATTATGGGACAGATACACAATATTGAAAAACTGACAGATTGTAAATTTTTAAATTTGTACCATTTAAATGCAACAAGCATTCACAACACTCCTGTGTCATATTTCGTGGCATCCCGTGCGAAGAGTATTAACGAATTAAAGATAAAAACAGGTAAAAACACTCCGGATGGCGTGATCATTTACAGTCTTTATGGGGAAAAGAGAGACAGAGTTGTATTAGTACGTCAGTACAGATACGCAATTGGCGGATATATCTACGAATTCCCGGCAGGTCTGGTAGAATCGAACGAAGAATTCCATGAGGGTGCAGTAAGAGAAATGTACGAGGAAACAGGACTGAAATTCACACCGCTGAAAGTAGATCCTGCATTTGAGAAACCTTATTTCACAACGGTTGGCATGACAGATGAATCCTGCGCAACTGTTTATGGATATGCGGAAGGTGAAATCAGTAAAGATGCACAGGAAGACACAGAGGAAATTGAAGTTGTACTTGCTGACAGAGAAGAAGTAAAGAGGATTCTGCGTGAAGAAAATGTAGCAATCATGTGTGCATATCAGCTTATGCATTTCCTTCGGGATGAAGAACCTTTTGCATTTTTGAAGGAAGAACTTTAACCAAATCAGGCAAGTAGCGAAGCGGATGATTTTATCTGCTTGATTAAGGAGAATTAAGGGAGAATTAAAATAATGGCAAAATGGCAGAGAAGCTTTTTTCAGCCGGTGCTTCCGCTGGGAGAAGATGGACGGAGAGTTACAGGAAGTAAAGAACACATTGCACTTTCCAGAATGGCAGCAGGAGAGGGAATGGTCCTTCTGAAAAATGAGAAAAATACACTTCCGATCCGGAGAGGGACGAAAGTCGCATTCTTTGGTAAGGGTACTGTAGACTACGTAAAAGGCGGCGGAGGAAGTGGCGATGTAACTGTAGAATATATCCGTAATCTTTATGAGGGCATGAAGATTAAAGAGGATGAGGGAAAAGTAGAAGTTTTCGATAAACTTGCGAAATATTATGAAAAAGATATTCAGAAACAATACGCAGATGGTGCAGTACCAGGTATGACAGTTGAGCCGGAGCTCCCGGATGAACTTCTGAATGAAGCGCGAGAATATACAGATACTGCAGTAATTACCATTTGCCGTTTTTCAGGCGAAGGATGGGACAGAAAATGTGAAGCAGCACAGGATGGATACGTTCTTGACGGAGAGGAAAAAAGAAACTCCGAGTTGTCAGCGAAGATTTTTGAAAACGGTGATTTCTGCCTGACAAATGCAGAGAATGCCATGGTAGAGAAAGTAAAGAAAGCATTCCCACATGTAATCGTAGTGATGAATGTTGGCGGTATCGTGGACACGAAATGGTTCAGAGACTGTGATGAGATCCAGTCAGTACTGATGGCATGGCAGGGCGGTATGGAAGGTGGTCTTGCAACAGCAGATATACTTTGTGGTGATGTTAATCCATCCGGTAAATTATCCGATACTTATGCAAAAGATCTGGAAGATTATCCATCCACAGCAAACTTCCATGAGTCTGCATTTTATGTAGATTACACAGAAGATATCTATGTGGGATACCGTTACTTTGAAACAATTCCGGGTGCAGCGGAAAGAGTAAATTATCCGTTTGGGTTTGGACTTTCCTATACAGACTTCGACTGGAAGATGACTGGTGCTTCCGAAGAAAACGGTGTGATCACGGTTCTTACTGAAGTAACCAATACAGGAAAAACAGCAGGAAAAGAAGTTATCCAGCTTTATTACGGAGCACCACAGGGGAAACTTGGAAAGCCTGCGAAAGTACTGGGGGCATTCAAAAAGACCAGTCTTCTTCAGCCGGGTGAACGTCAGATCCTTACCCTGAAAATTCCTGTGGATCAGATGGCATCCTACGATGATCTGGGTAAAGTATGCAGATCAGCCTATGTTCTGGAGGCAGGAGAATATGCGATCTATATCGGTACAAATGTAAGAGATGCAGCGAAGATCGACTTTACATATGTAGTAAAAGAAGACACAGTAACTGAGCAGTTAAGCCGGAAGGCAGCACCATATCATCTTCAGAAACGTATGCTTGCGGACGGTTCTTATGAGGAACTTCCACAGCGTGAATATGTGGAAGAAGAAGGACTTCCGAGACAGGATAAATATGCCATCGGTCTTCCATGCCCTGATACAAGAGGACAAAAAGGAATAGACTTTCTTGATTTTCTTGATTCCAAGGGAGTTCGCTTCTCTGATGTAGCAGATGGTAAAATGACATTGGATGAGTTTATGGATATCCTGACATTGGATGACTGTATCAATCTCCTTGGCGGACAGCCAAACACAGGATGTGCCAATACATTTGGAATGGGAAATCTTCCGGAATACGGAGTCCCGAATGTGATGACTGCAGACGGACCAGCCGGACTTCGTATTCTTCCGAAATGCGGAGTGAACACAACTGCCTGGCCATGTGCCACACTTCTTGCCAGCACCTGGGATGAAGAACTGGTAGAGAAAGTTGGTAAAGCAGGAGCAGAAGAAGTAAAAGAAAATAATATCAGTATCTGGCTTACTCCTGCCTGCAACATCCACAGAAGCTCGCTCTGTGGTCGTAACTTTGAGTATTATTCTGAAGATCCGTATCTTGCAGGAAAGACAGGTGCAGCTATGGTAAGAGGCATCCAGTCTCAGCATATCGGAGCAAGTGTGAAGCATTTTGCAGCCAATAATAAGGAGACAAACCGTAAGGATTCTGATTCCAGAGTATCAGAGAGAGCACTCCGTGAGATTTATCTGAAACAGTTTGAGATCATTGTAAAAGAGGCTCATCCATATACAATTATGTCCTCCTATAACCTGATCAACGGCATCCACGCCTCAGAGAACAAAGAACTCCTGACAGGTATTCTCCGGGATGAATGGGGATTCGACGGAATGGTTACAACAGACTGGTGGACATTCGGAGAACACTATCGCGAAACAAAGGCAGGAAACGATATCAAGATGGCAGCAGGATATCCGGAACGCATAAAAGAAGCATACGAAAAAGGCTTTATTACCGAAGGAGAGATCCGTCTCAGCGCAAGAAGAATCCTGAATATGATTCTGAAAATTGACTGATGAGTATCACTAATATTTTATACAGGAGCAAAAAAGATGATGGATGAGCGTAAACGAAGTTTAAGAAAAGAAATAGTCAGGCTGGCACTTCCGATCGCACTTCAGCAGTTCATGACAGCCCTGGTCGGAGCATGTGATGCGATCATGCTGGGAAAGTTAAGCCAGGATGCCATGTCAGCCGTATCACTGTTCCTCTGGGAGGAATCTGCGCATTTATCCTGAAACTGCCGGTTATGGTTGTCTACTTTGTACTCAATCTGGACGAGATCATTAAACTGCCGGTGGTCTATAAACATTATAAGAAATATAAATGGATTAAGAATCTTACATAATTTTACACGCTTCACAGGCACATATACCGGATATCCGGGACTATGTGCCTGTTTTGTTTTAATGATATTTATGCATCCGTACATAATAGCTGATGCATAAGATCACAGTGGCTCCGCTCCATGCTGCAATCTCTGCAAAGAAAATACCGTCCTGTCCGATAAAATGGGGAAGAATCAGTGCGGCACTGATACGCATGACAAATTCAGCCATACCACTTACCATAGGCATTAAGGTATCTCCCAGCCCCTGAAGTGCAGATCTGTACACGTACAGGAAGTACAAAACCCAGAGCATGGTAGCCATAATAGAGAGGTATTTAAAAGCAATTGCCAGTACCTGCTGTGTCTGCTGCGGTTCACCTGAGATGAAAAGTGAGAGAATATTTTTTCCAAATAAAAACATGGCAGCAGAAATGATCAGTGAGGTAAGCAGGGAAAGCAGCATACTGCTGCGGACGCCTTTTCTGATCCTGTCAATCTTTCCGGCTCCCAGATTCTGACCCACATAGGTAACGATGGCATATCCATAGGAAATAGCAGCCATTTCCAGCAGACCATAAAGCTTGTTTGTAGCTGTAAATCCTGCTACAAAAAGGAAACCGTAGCCATTGATCACATACTGCACTACCAGACCGCCCACACCAATGATGATATTCTGGAATACAACAGGAATACCAAGTTTCATCAGGCGGGCATTCATGCCGGAGGCAGGCATAAAATCTGCTCTGGTCAGATGAACGATATCAATTCTGCGTAAAATCAGGAAACAGTAAACAGCGGAGAAACTCTGTGCGATCACAGTTGCGATTGCTGCTCCTGCCACACCCCATCCGAAGCCTGCCACAAAAAGGATGTCCAGTGAGACATTCAGCACAGATGCGATGATCATTGAGGTCAGCGGTGTTTTACTGTTTCCCATAGCCCTTAGGGCAGAGGCAAACATATTATAGGCTGCTGTGGCCGGGATTCCACAGAAAATGATGCGCAGATATAACAGAGACATTCCGATAATATTGGAAGGTGTATGTAGCCCTGTTAATACCAGCGAAGCAAATGACTGGCTGAGAATCAATACTCCGGCTGCGATGAATGCGGTCAGTCGGTAACTGTGAGCCAGAGATTTACGCAGATTTTCGAAATCCTTTGCCCCATAATACTGGGAGAGTTGAATAGAAAATCCCTGAGTGAGTCCTGTGGATATTCCTGTGACAACCCACATCAGAAAGTCAACAGCACCCAGTGCGGCAAGAGCCTCCACACCTACAACCTGGCCAACAACCATGGTATCCACCATTGTATAAAGCTGCTGACAGATATTTCCCAGCATCAGTGGAATTGCAAAAAGAATGATCAACCGTCCCGGTGAACCGGAGGTCATATCCTGAATCTTGGTTTTCATTAGTATAAAAGTTCCTTTCTGGAGCATATTTGAAAAAGTTTAGAAATGATTATTCGAATATGCCCTGATATTTATATTAATAATTTGTAACTATTCAGTAGTCTACTATCCCGCGAGGTGTTTTGGCACGTAAGTACCAAA
>ERZ1027254.191-NODE-191-length-37074-cov-50.257381_pt1 | contig 37074 bp, 13 predicted proteins | sample MGYA00519473_ERZ1027254 | MGnify/ENA primary metagenome ERZ1027254 (study PRJEB26926, sample SAMN06164781) | human gut metagenome | biome: ENVO:00009003; feature: ENVO:2100002; material: ENVO:00002003 | host: Homo sapiens | place: USA | collected 2012 ...
TGATATCTTTGGTACGATGCACTGATGTTATGATATTGACCTTTATAGCGACTTGTACCCATATATTGAGAATGTAGTTGCGGACTATAAGTGTATTCAGCAAGATTATCAATATTGCCTATGTTTCTGTAATCAATCAGATAATCCAGTTTTACTTGGTTCAGAGAATCTGCATATGTCAAGTCAATCTGGTTTGTTCCAAATCCTGTGTTTACAGCATTAGAAGTGTTGAAATAACCGGTATAAGATCTATCGTGCCTCTTCTTCACAACAATGTTAACTACAGGCCCTGCAGTCAGACTCATGTATTGAGGAGGAGCAATAGAATAAAACTCTACGTTCTTTATGTCCTCACCCTTATATCCACGTAAGTCATATGCCGTTGATGGAACGCCATTTATAAGGATAAATACATTTTGTCTGTCCCAAGAAACCAATTTTGTTTCATTTATTGCTGTTTGGAACAATTCTAAGGAAGAAACTGCATCTAAAGCATTTGTACCAAACTTTTTATTGTCGTTTGATAAATATAGTACATCGTGATCACCCTTATGAATAATCCTTTCTGCTTTAACCACAACTTCACTTAGTATAAAAGATTTGATAGTATCTAATGATTCTTGAGCATTACCATTCAAAACAAGAAACAAGAGACTAATTATTGCTAGAACCTTTTTCATAATTATTTTATCCGAGTTGATGTTGCATGCACCACCACGAACTTCTAAAGATTCCATCTCAAGAAGTTCATTCTGAGAAAACTTCAATTTATCCATAATATGAGAATTAAATATTTATGATAGGTTTGATTGATTATCAATTTTCAAAGTTATAAAAAATAATTGAAGAAATATAATTTATCGAAATAAAAGATGCACTGAATTATTATCATTGAATTAAAGGAGGTCAAAACTAAAGAAATAGGAAGAAAAGGCTAACAGTAGGAATGCCTGCACTCTTATTGTTAGCCTTTCCTTCGTATATATATATACTTGTAAAAGAACGGGCCTTTCCGCCCCTTTCTTTTACAGACCTCTTGCTTTCAGCAGTCCTGATGCGTCTGGCTTCTCCATGCCTGTGAAGTCTGTGAATGTCTGCATCTGCTCTTTTGTGTTGCCGCGGCTCAGCACCTTGTCGCGCAGTGCTTGTCCTACGGCGGGGTTGAGCTGTCCGTGCTGCTTGAAGTAGTCAGCCACATTCACAGCGAGCACCTCCGTCCACAGATAGCTGTAGTAGCCGGCGGCATAGCCTCCGCCCCAGACGTGATTGAAGTAAGAGGTGGAGTAGCGTGGCGGAATCTGCGCGTTAAGCAGTCCGGCGTTATGTAGCTGTTCCTTCTCGAAAGCGCCAGCCATGTAGGGCGACGGCACTTCGTCTGTGCTGATCTTGTGCCATGCCATATCCACCCATGTGGAAGCCAGGTTCTCGCCGAGAGCGTAAGCCGTCTGGAAGTTGATGCTCTCAAGCATACGGGCTTTCAGTTCGGCAGGCATCGGTTCGCCGGTTTCGGTATGGCGTGCGTAGTGGTCGAATATCTCGGGGATGCTTGCGAACGACTCGTTGAACTGTGACGGCATCTCCACGAAGTCGCGTGCTACGGCAGTGCCTGAGAGAGAGTTATACTTGCAGTCGGAGAGAATCTCGTGGAGCGCATGTCCGAACTCGTGGAACATGGTGCACACCTCGTCCCATGTAATGAGCGACGGCTGTCCTTCTGGCGCTTTGGCGTTGTTGCACACATTAAAGACCACGGGCAGCTGTCCGCGCTGATGGCTCTGCTTGGCAAATGCGTCCATCCATGCACCGCCGCGCTTTGTGGGGCGACGGAAGTAGTCGCTATAGAATAGAGCGAGCGGCTTGCCGTTCTTGTCGATTACCTCAAACACCTTTGTGTCTGCGTGGTAGCTCGGGATATCCTTACGCTCCTTGAATGTCAGTCCGTACACACGGTTGGCGGCATAGAACACGCCGTTTATCTGAACGCTGTCCACGTTGAAGTAAGGTTTCACCTCGTTGTCAGAGATGTTAAGCATCTCCTTCTTCATCTTAGCCGAATAATAGAAGCGGTCATAAGGCTGAAGCTTAAAGTCGCTGCCTTCCGTCTTGCGTGCATATTCCTCTATGGCATGCGTCTCTGCGTCAGCCTTCGGAGCATATTCCTTGATGAGCTGCATGAGGAAGTTGTCCACGTTGGCAGAATTCTTCGCCATTGTGTTTTCGAGCGAATAGTCGGCATAGTTGTCATATCCCATCAGCTTTCCCTTCTCTGCACGCAGCTTCGCCAGTTCTGTAACGATGGGGAAGGTGTTGTATTTCGGGTTGGTGCCGTCGGTGCGGTGAATGCTTGCCTCGAACACCTTGCGGCGTAGGTCGCGGTTCTGCAGACTTGCGAGGATGGGCTGCTGTGTGGTATTGATGATGACGATGCAGTAAGGAGCCTTGCTGCCACGCAGTTCGGCGTCTTTCTTGCACTGGGCAATGTCGGCTTCGCTAAGTCCGGCAAGGTCCTCCTTCTTCTCCACCTATACCACAGCGTTGTTGGTGGCTTCCGGCAGGAGGTTGCCCCATTGCTGCTGCAGTTCGGAAATGCGCAGGTTTATTTCCTTCATTCGCGCCATCTTGTCCGCTGAGAGAAGCGCTCCCGAACGCACAAAGCTCTTGTATATCTCTTCCGTCAGGCGCTTGTCCTCGCCTTTGAGCTTGCCGTATTCGTTGTCGTAAACGTACTTGATGCGTTCGAAGAGCTTCTGGTTGAAAGATATTTCGTTGTCAAGATCGGTAAGCAACGGCATTACCTTGTCCTCTGTGTCACCGATGACGGGAGTCTTCTCGGCGTTGGTCAGGGCGAACAATACGTTGCATACGCGGTCGAGCAGTATGCCGCTCTCCTCGTAAGCGAGTATGGTGTTCTGGAATGTTGGTTTCTTCTTGTTGTCGACAATCTTCTGAATGTTGTCGCGTTTGTCCTTGATGGCAATCTTGACGGCAGGCAGATAGTCGCTCTCCTTGATGCGGCTGAAGTCTGGAGCGCCAAAGGGTAGGGTGCTCTTCATCAGTAGCGGGTTCTGCTTACTTGCGCCTGTTGATTGTGCTGACATCGTAACCGGTGACTGCAGGAATGTTGCAGCCAGTCCGAATGCTAAGAAAAGGTTTCTGTTCATAGATTGTTTTTGTTATTGATGTATTATACATCTACAAAGATAAACATAATTTCTTGTGTTTGTGATTTTTTGATGTGAAATTGAATCTATTATTAATAAGTAGTCCGTATTGTTAGAGTGTTACGTTTTTTATATATACCTTTGTCCGCTATATAGAAATTTAAGCTGCATTGTTAGTATGAAAAAGATCTTAAGATTATTGTTTTCCTTCACTATATTCTGTTCGTTGTTTCTCTCCGTTACGGATTCTGTGGCACAGTCGGTAGGCCAGTTTGTGGTTAAGGGCGTGGTGGCTGATGAGGCTACGAAGGAGGGTGAGCAGTATGCCACTATGAAAGTCACTCCCGTGGCAGACTCTACCGCTACGGCAGCGCTTGCCGTTACGGAGCGCGACGGAGGATTCAGTATGACGTTGAAGGCGGCTGGCAGATACCGTATTATGGTGAACGCGATGGGCAAGCTGCCCGTTGTGCGTGAGTTTGCTGTCTCTGCCGGTCATCCCCAAGCCTTGCTCGATACCTTATATATAAAGGAGGCTACGAATGTGCTTGGTGGTGTGGAGATAGTGGCGCAGAAACCGCTTGTCAAGGCTGACATAGACAAGATTACGTACGACATCGAGGAAGACCCAGACTCGAAGACCAATAACGTGCTGGAGATGTTGCGCAAGGTGCCGATGGTGACCGTCGACGGTGACGAGAACATAAAGGTGAACGGTAGCGCCGGCTTCAAGGTATACGTAAACGGACGACCTAACAATATGATGTCGAAGAATCCGAAGGATGTGCTGAAGAGCATGCCGGCTTCGTCCATAAAGAAGATAGAGGTGATCACAAACCCCGGACCGAAGTATGATGCGGAGGGTGTGGGTGGCATCCTCAATATCGTAACTGTGGGCAAAGGCATTGAGGGCTATTCTGTTACGATGAATGCGGGCGGCGGCAACACGGCTACCGATGCAGGCATGTATGCCACGGTGAAGCAGGGCAAGCTGACCGTGAGCGCCAATTATTCATACGATTACTATGACTCGCGCAACCGCAAGAGCAGCAATCTGTATGAGTTTACCGGCGATCCGCATACGCCGTCTGCCTATAACCGTACGCAGACAGGCAAGAGCCGTTCGTACAATCATACGCATTCGGGAGGATTCGAGGCGAGCTACGACATCGACACACTCCGACTGGTAACGGCTTCGTTGGGAATATGGTCGAATCGTTCGCGTTCGCACAATACATACACCACCAATGCCACGTCGCCACTGACAGCCGCTCCGCTTTACGCCTATACCAACAGCGGACGTTCGGTCAGCGACTATATGTATATGGACGGAAGCATTGACTATCAGCGACTCTTCAAGCTTCCGGGGCGCATGCTGACATTATCGTATAAGCTGAACGGTGGAACGGACAGAGGCGACTATAATTCGGCTTACGACGTCATGGAGGTGACCGATGACTGGCGGGCGTTTATGAACCGACTTCGTGATGAGCGCCGCGATGATGACGGACGAAGCATGGAGCATACCTTGCAGGTGGACTATACCACGCCAATTGCCAAGGCACACACGATGGAGATGGGTGTGAAGTATATCTTCCGCGACAACCGATCGAACGACGACCGATATATTCGTCCCAATGGTACGGCTGATGAATACGTGTTTGACGATGATTATTCCACGCACTACCGTCACGAGAACGACATCCTTGCCGCTTATCTTGGCTACGGACTGAAGCTCGGCAAATTGTCCGGCAGACTCGGTGTGCGCTATGAGCATACTTTCCAGAAAATAAAGTATGCGCTTGGAGTGGGGGAGAACTTCTCCACCGACTTCGACGATGTTGTGCCGTCAGTAAGTCTTGGCTATAGGCTTGACGATGCTCAGAGTCTGCGCCTTGGCTATAATATGCGCATCTACAGACCGGGTATTTGGTCGCTCAATCCTTATCTGGACCAGACCAATCCAGAGAGTCTGTCGCAGGGCAACCCTAATCTCGTGAGTGAGAAGAACCATAACGTGCAGTTCACGTATAATCTCTTCGCTTCTCGTTTCTCCACGAGTTGGACGCTGCGTTACAGCCTAACTAACAATAACATAACGAGCGTGACGACGCTTGTGGACGACCGTACGATTGAGAGCGTAAAGAATCCTACAGGCAACCTCGTCAACTACACCACATACCGTAATATCGGACGCACGCAGATGGCGTCATTGTCGGGATCTCTGAGTTGGACGGTCTTTCGCAACACCCGTCTGAGCCTTAACCTTTGGGGCGACAATTCTGACTATGACGACCGTCAGTCGCTGCATAACTATGGTTGGTCGGGATCGATGAACGGTGGCGTGCAGCAGACTCTGCCGAAGAACTGGAAGCTGAGCCTTAACTTCGGTGGCTGGACAAGAAGCACAGGATTGCAGTTGAAGAGCGACGGCAACTACTATTACAGCATGACAGCACAGAAGTCGTTCCTAAACAACCGCCTCAACTTCTACATGTACGCCAACAGCTTCTTCCAAACGGAGAAACACAGCAAGCATACCGTAACGGGCGAGAACTTTCTCAACCGCACCGACTCGTCATACAATCCCTGCCGCTTCGGACTGAGTGTAAGCTGGCGCATAGGCGAATTGTCGTCGGGCGTGAAGAAAGCTGAGCGCAGCATCGAGAATGATGACGTAAAGAGTAAGAAATAATGATTCAATTAGTAGTTATTAATTTTTAATTATTATTTGGAGGAAAGTTAATATGATGAGAGGCTGAGTCAAATCTAAGGAATTGAAATATATGTATATTCCTCTCAATTCCTTAGTTTTGACTTTAGCCTCTTTTATATTTGTAAGGGCGCAGCCCAATTAATAATTAAAAAATAATAATTAATAATTAACAAACCCTTCCTTTGTGTCCTTCGATATGTCGCGCTTTGGCCATGGCACTACGAGCATCAGTCCGGCGAGGATGATGCAGGCGTAGATAGTCCATCCTGACATTTCCTTTATGGCGGAGAGAGTGGCTTGTATCTGCACCTTGCCCTTCGTTGACATGGCTGCCATGTTCTGCGCTTCCGTCTCGCTCTTGCCCTGATACTGCATGCCGCGGGCAGTCATGTCGTAGGTCATGGCAGTCTCCGTGTTGGTGCGGTCATAGTCATGGGCGTAGCGGGTGATGTAGTATTGCTGGCGGTGCTGGAACACCACCTGATATAGAGCCGAGCCGATGCCTGGTGCTATCACCATACGCACGGTGAGCATGATGCACACCCACGTGGAGAGCAACTTGTACGGCATACGCTGGTTGGCGTATACGGCGATGAGCGAATAGAGGAGCATCATTCCCGTGGCGCGGATTACGACCGGCCATTTCATGCGTTCCAGCATACCGTCTGTCTGCACCTCGAAATACATAAACAGCGAGGCGGCACCTATGAGCAGGAAGCCAAGGGCGAAGAACCACTTGAAGTGTACACCCTTGCTATTGAGAATCAGGATGGTAACCAGTCCGATGAAGTAACCGAGCAACACCCAGTTGCCGAGTACTGCCACCTGCATCTGGTCCGTCTTCATACCCACCCCCACGAAGATGTTGACGAGCATGGAGCTGGAGTTGCATATCATCAGTCCGATGAAGAGCAGGATGCCGCCCTGAATGCTGCGCGACTTGAAAGCCTTGAGCATGAAGTAAGGCGATCGGCGCGTCTTCTCCAGATAGAAGAACAGTAGGGACGACACCACGCATATCACTGTAGCCCAACGGATGTTCGGACTGTCATACCAGTCGTACACCTTGCCGTAAACCGTCACGTAGACAAATGAGCAGCACATCAGGCAGAACACCACCACATTGCCGAACTTCGAGAACGACAGCGGGCTATGCTTCGTGGGGTAGGGATTGTAAGGCATGCAAACCAAGGTGATGAGCAATGCCACGAGGATGGCGCCGAGCATGGCATAATACACCATCTGCCAATGATAGTTGTAGGCGAACCACGCCGTTATCCACGTACCTATCTGTCCGAGAAGCATAAAGAAGAAATAGATGATGGGCTGGCTCGCCTTCTTCTCAGTGTCAAGGGCGTCCCATCCCTTCTCGTCCATCGGCTCGTTACTCGGCGTGACGTTTCGCGTAGCCTCGATGCCGAAGCCATACTTGATGAGCGTAAAAAGATTACACATCAGCAGCGTCTGCCTCACGAATCCCATCACGAGGCTGTTGAGAGCCAGTATGAAGAGGCTGTCCGTGTTGGCGCAGATATAGCTCTGCACAGCCAAGAGGGAGAATCCCACGAGGCTCATCATCTTCTGGCGTCGCACGCTCACCAAGGCATAGAAGAACGGCGAGAACGCCGCCATGCCTATGGACGTTACGAAGCTTATGAAGGCGATGTGTTCCGACTGGATGCCAAGCCCGCCCACCATCTCGCTACTGTTCACGGTGTAGGCACCGCTAACCGTCATAATAGGTATGAAAAGGATGACGAGGAAGGCGATGCCAAGTGGCTTTGGCACCCAGTTATAGAACGGAAAATTCTTAGGCAGGTGTTCGGGCACCGCCGTATATATTTCTGCTTGTGTCATTATTTATTAAGCTGAGCCTTTACAACTACCATCATTCCGGCAGCCAACTTCTCGTTGTCTTCCTTCGAAATTCCCTCAAACTCAATGCGTACCGGCACGCGCTGCTGAATCTTCACGAAGTTGCCGGCTGAGTTGTCTGTTGGCACGAGAGAGTATTTTGAACCCGTTGCACCAGAGATGGCTGTTATCTTGCCCTCGAACTCCTTGCCCTGGAAGGCGTCCACGGTCATGATGACCTTCTGACCCACGTATAGCTTCTCCACCTGAGTTTCTTTATAGTTGGCAATCACCCATTTCTGCGTGTCGGGCATGATGTACGTGATGGTCTGTCCGGCATTTACGAGCTGACCCTCCTCAAGGGCGCGTCTGCCGAGCTTTCCGTCGCACGGAGCCGTAACGACGCAGTAAGAGAGGTTGAGCTTGGCCATTTCAAGGGCAGCCTGAGCACGTTCGATGGCAGCAGCTGTGTTCTTCTTGCGTGTCTGCACCTCATTCACGCCTGAGTAAGCAGCCTTCTGCTGACGGCGAACAGCGTCGAGCTTCTTCTTCGTTGCGTTATATTCTGTCTCAATCTGCTCCAGCTGTATGGGAGTGGCAGCGTTACGAGCCACCAGGTTCTTGTAGCGCTGGCGGTCCTTCTCCAGCTTGGCGAGGCGAATCTCAATCTCAGCGATGGATGCCTCATACACTGTTGCTGAGGTCTGTGTGGTCTGCACCGAGGCGTCAATGACGTTGGCACCAGCCATAGCGTCCTTCAGCGCTGCCTCTGCCTCCATAACACGGATGCGATATTCGCGGTCGTCGAGCACGAGGAGCGTGTCACCCTTCTTGATGTCCTGATGCTCCTTGAAGTATATTTTCTTTATATATCCCGATGCGCGCATATTTACGGGCGAAATGTATTGCTCCACCTGAGCGTCGTCGCTCTTCTCGTTGCTCTTATAGTCCATAAACATACAGCCAATATTTACGATTCCCCATACGAGGATTGCCACACCGATGAGGCTTACGATTATCTGACGGATGCGCTGGCGCTTGAGCTGCTTGGCGGTTACTTCGTGCGACGACTGGTTGTTGTTGTCGTTTGTGGGGGTTGTATTTGTATTGTTATTTGTTTCCATTGTCTTGTCTGATTATATTGTTTTCGATAAAACTCAAAACTCCTAATTTGAAAAACTCACTTCATGAGTTTTTCCAACTGTCCCGTGAGTTTCAGTAGTGTCAGGTTCGACACCTGATAGTTGAAGTGGGCGGTGAGGTAATTGTTCTGTGCGTCGCTCATGCTCATCTCGTCCTGCAGCACCTCCGTCATCGAGGCGATACCCTCACGATAACGGTCGCTCGTCACCTTATATATATCCTCCGCGAGCAGGTAGTTGTCGCGCTGCTTGCTGAAGTTGCGCTGGTTGTTGGCGAGGTCGTTCACGGCGTTGGCATATTGTGTCTGCATTCCCTTCAGCGCATTCTCGTAAGAGAGCTTGGCCTTGTCGATGTCAATCTGTGCCTTTCTCATCTTCGATCGCTTCTCAAAGCCGTCAAACACGGGGATGCGCAGCGAGATGCCGATGCCGTTAGAGTTATACCAATGATTTGACTCGCCAGACTGAAACCAGTTCTTGAATTTGTCCGTGAAGGCAGAGTAGGTGAAGTTGCCGGTAAGGGCAAGCGTCGGGAGATATCCGTCCTTCACTAATTTTTTCTGCTGTTCAGCCAGAGTCTTCTGCGTCTGGAGGAGTTGCAGCTCGTACTGATTAACGTTCAGTCCGGTAAGCGCAGCCAAGTCGATGGTCTCCACGTTAGCTTTCTCCACTACGATGTCTTGGTCAGCTGGATAGTCAATCACGTACTTCAGCATGTTATACTGCTGGGTGAGCATAGCCTTGGCATTGTCATACTGCACGCTGAGATTCTCGAGGTTGACGTTAACGCGCTTCACGTCCACGCCCAGCGCCATGTCGTTGTCATGGAAAGCCTGTGTGATGTCGCGCAGTTCCTGCAAGCGCTTGATGTTGTCCTTGATTATGCCAATCTGCTCCTCCGTGTTCTGCGCCAGATAATACATCTTGCTTATCTGCATGATAAGGTCCTCCTTCGCCTTGGCGTAAGAGAGCGTGTTGAGCTGGTCGAGTGTTTTCGAGATGTCGAGAGCCGTCAGCGCAGTCTGGCTGTAGAGCGGCATCTGTAGCTGGATGCTCGCCGACGAGTTATACTGCAGCGTCTTCGTCACATTGTACGGCTTGCCGTAAGCCGATCCGTCCGTTACTGATACGGGAGGCGTGAAGTTGTCGTTCAGCACGGCGCCGATGTTTATCTGCGGCAGCAGTCGGGCACGGTTCTCGCTGATGTTGTGCTTACCTTTAAGCACGTTGCCCTCGTAAGTCTTCAAGTTGAGGTTTCGTTCAATGCCCATCTGTAGGCACTGACCCAATGACAATGTTTCCTGCGCCATTGAATAATGGGCAAGAAGTGTCAGGGAAAATGTGAACAATAATCTTTTCATACCTTTATTAATATTTCGACTGCAAAGTTACGGATTAATCGTGGCGTAGGCATATTCATAAAATATCACAAGTTGTTCATATTTTCTCTTTATGGCTTTCCGCTTCTGATAAAAAGTTAGTAACTTCGCCTTGGACAAACTATATAGGTAATGAAAGACAACATTAACGGCATAAATACGCTGGAAGTGCAGATGGCCAATAATGAGGACATCTGCTGTTCGTGCGGCAATATAACATCTTTTCCGGAAGCTTTCTTCCAGAGCTTCCACGTGGCTGACGTAGGCATCATCGTGTGTACGTCAGGACGTTTCTCGTTCTGTTGTGAGGATGTGGAGTATGAGGTGCGGAAGGGCGAGACGGCGTTTCTCTCGCGAGATGCTTACTTCTCTGTCCGCAGTCACAGCGACGACTGTGCGGTGGTGATAATATTGTATCGGGTGGATTCCATTCGCGACATTCTTGGCAGTACGGTGGTGGGGATGAAGTTCGTAGAACTGCTCAATCCTTGTGCTTGCCGCGTAATGCACACGGGGCATGAGGACGAGCTGACCAAGTATTCCGAACTCTTGGCTGTCGGCAACAGTGACGACAATGTCTTCGCCGCCAATGAGCGCCGTCTGCTGCTCCTCTCGCTGACATACCGCCTGTGCAGCATCTTTCACGAGCTATCGAAGCATGACGACAATGCTCCGACGCGCAAGCTCGAGACCTACATGCAGTTCATGCAACTCGTCGACCGTTATTACGACCGTGAGCGAGGCGTCCGCTTCTATGCCGACCGTCTGTGTCTGTCGCCGAAATACCTCACGACGTTGGTTAAGTCGGTGTCGGGCAGCACGGTGCAGCAGCTGGTGTTTAAGGCGATAACGAAGCGTGCCATCTCTCTCGTGTCCACTACGGACAAGAGCATAAAGGAGATAGCCGACATCCTCCACTTCCCCAATGCCTCTGCTTTCGGCACGTTCTTCAAGAAGCAAGTGGGGGTGTCGCCAGTGGCTTACAGGCACGGGCTGTAGATATTGTCATATACAGCCAATCCCTTCACTGTCAGAATGTATTTCTGTCAAGGGTGACGTGGCGAATTGGGATATTTCGTTTTTTATTGCTGACACAGAGCTTTTATCTTGTCTATTGCCATACCGGTCATTGATGCAATAACATCAACGTCTATTCCTTTTGCATACATCATTTTTGCAACCATTGCTATGCCTTCAGCGCGTCCTTCCTCTCTTCCTTCGGCGCGTCCTTCTTCTCTTCCTTCAGCACGTCCTTCCTTTCTTCCTTCCTCTCTTCCTTCGGCGCGTCCTTCCTCTCTTCCTTCAGCACGTCCTTCCTCTTTTGCCGTATCCAAGGAGTTCTTAATGTCCCTATAAGCCTTGAGACTGTCCTCGTATTCGCGCAACTCATTAGGGGAGAAGCGGGCTATGGCTGCAGCATCAAACAACTTGGTGAATATCTTTTCACGTAAAGACGACGGACGATTGTCGAGGCGTGACAGATTCTTGAGCACATACATCCATTTGTCAGACAATGATGTAAGTTCTTCATCGGTCTTGTCAAATCTACCGACTTCAACATACTTGAACATCAACTTGGCATTAAACACCTTGTTGGTCTTGGTGTCCATCAAAGCTATAGTATGGATAGTGTCAGTACTGTCGAATGCCTCATCGCTCATCTTATAATTAAGCAATGCGACAACATACACCTTTTTCAGACAGAAATTCCAGTCTGATCCTTTAGGAGCCTGTTCTCTGATGGGGAAGGTTGAGTAGAAGAGCGATCGGTCTTTGAAGTATGTCTGGTAGGCATTCTGCATTTCTACAATAAACTTCTCGCCTTGCTCGTTTTCACAGTAAACGTCGAATATGGCCTTGCGCTCCGTATATACGTCACCCACGTTCTCGCTATTGAGATACTTCACGTCCTTTATCACTTCCTCTCCATCGAAGAGGGAGTTGAGAAAGTTGATAAGCAATTCCTTGTTGGGATCTGTACCGAAAATCCGCTTAAAGCCAAAGTCGGTCAACAAACTGATATATCGTTCTTCTGATTGTCTCATAACTAATTGTATTATAGCTCAAGGCAAAGATACGGCAATAAATTAGAATAATCAAATATTTACAAATAAATAATGTGACATAAAAGCGTATCCCCTGAAATCAGGTCTGTTATGTAGACCCAATTTCAGGGGATATCAGCTGATCCGTCTATCTGTTCATTACCACTTTTCTTTTCCCTATAATATATACTCCTCTTGGCGTGTTTCCGTTGACACGCTGTCCTGACAAGTTGTAGACGGTGTTGTCCGGTTTGTCATAGCGGATGGGCGAGATGGCTGTGGCGTTGTCTATCTCGAAGCGGATGGCTCGCGAGCTTGCAGACAATCCGCTGTTCACCTGGTCTGTCACTACGCTTTGGGGGAGCCATGCACGGTGGGCGGCGAGGTAAGAACCGGTGAACTTATAGAAGCCCAGTCCCCATGTCTTGTTGGAGAGGACGTAGCAGGGGATGTTCAGGGCGGACAGGGGAGAGTCCGTGGCGTTGCCCTCGAGGATTGTCGGCTTTCCGGAAGTCTGCGAGGTGGGGGAGAAGCTGTGGTCGCCGGCAGGACCGTACACCACGTAACCCTTCAGACTGTCAGTCACCATGACCTGAGTGAGCGTCATGATGTAGTCGCTAACCTTGTCGTCTGCGCTCTGGCTGTTATGTGCTGTGGCAGCATAAACCTTCACTTCCTCAGGCACACGGGCGTTGAAAGGCAGGCAGATGGTGCTCCATCCGTACGGCTTGCCGTCCACCGTCTCGTCGCCGGTCTGATGAATGGTGAGCACGTAGGGTTCGAGTTTTTTATACCATACGCTCTTTGTGGCAGCACCTAAGCCGCCACGCATGTTGGCAGCACGCACACAGTAATATCCCGTCTCATGCTCCGAGAGGTCGTAAGAGTTGGTTGTGATGTTGTCCACGAAAGTCCACTTGCCCGTTTCCTCGTTCTGTTTAAAGACAAAGTAGCACATTGCCTTTCCCTCATCGTTCCACGTAAGGCGGTCGTCCTCTATGGAGATATTGTCCGTCCACGTCAGGCTGTTGGCGTCCTTGTCCTTGTCGTTAGCCGAAGCCGCGTCTATCTGGCAGCACAGTTCGTCCGGCTTGAAGCCGTCGTCGCCACCGAGGACGTTGCGCACATTGTACGATGCAGCTTCTGCGTCGCTAAGCACACACTCGTCTGAGCCGAAGGCTGGCACGCAGGCAGCGATGGTGCGGGCACCGAGCGACAGCTTGTTGCCAGACGCGTTCATGCTGTTGTTTTCATGGAAGCGCACCTTTAGCCCCGTCTTCTTCTTCGTCCATCCGTACGGGCGTGGCTCGATGAGCATCCTTGTATTGAGGAATGTGCAAGCCGGCGAGTTGTTGCCCGGTCTTCCCAGCGTCCAGTTCTCGTCCTTCAGCAGTGACGGCTGGGAGGTCTCAGGCTTGATGGTGCAGTTGTTAAAGACGTAGCCCCATTCCTGAATGGTCTGTGTGGTAGGCGCTGCGATGTTGTTAGCGGCACGGTCGCGCAGAACAAGATTACATCCTTCAAACCATATATTGCCGTCGCCCATGACCATATCCACAGCTCCCGTGATGTCGCAATTCTCGAAGTAGCCACGTGAGCTGGCAGCGGGGTTGTTAGAGTTGTATGTATATTCATAGCTCCTTAGCGCCACGTTCTTCAGCACCGTTCTGTCTCCACGGTCGCGGAACGCAATGGCTTGCGTGTTTAGCTTCTCCTCCTTTGCCTTCACGTAGTCGAAGCGGTTGTCCAAGGTTAGCTCCTCAGCATAGAAGTCGTTGACGTCTACGTTCAAGGCAATGGTGGCAGTGCATGCGCTACCGCCGTACTTCGGCTCGTTGTAGAGGATAGTGCCCTCCTTACTCTGACCAATGAGCGACACATTAGACGAGTCTATTCTTGTCACACCGTTATTGATGGTGCCCACGCCGGCTATGTCTGATTCGGCATTGCCCGTAAGATGATGCGTTCCGTCGGGCACGAAGATGTAGAAGCGGTGACCGTCAGAATAGTTGTGTTCGTTGGCTGCATTGATGGCTTTATTGATGTCGCCGTCACGTCCCACCACGAAATTGAAGGTGTGGCGATGATACTTCTCCTTCTCCTCCGTTATATGCAAGGTCAGCGAAAGTTCCTGCTGGTATGCAGCACCATATATGTCCTTGAATGTTCCTCCAGGAAACGTCATGTTAATGACGCCTCCGGCTGCGGAATCCCAATACCTGAACACCAGTTCCTTACCAGATTCAGGCATATACAACGTGCCGTTCACGAACACCAAGGTTTGCTTCATCGTGCGATTGAATCCCACTTTGATGACCCCGCTTCGTGGAACGTCGTAAATTTCGTTGGACGTGCCGGTGTATAACTTTCCTCCTACAGTGACTCCTGTAAACACGGGCGGCGTGTCCGGCGTTGTCAACTCGAACTTTACGGGGTACGACTCCACTGTTATGCCGTTGCGCGTCGTCACCGTAACGTTACATTCCTTAGTAGTGATGTCAGCCTTTGTGGCAGTCACCACGCCGTCGCCAGTGGCTGTGCCCGTCACATCCGGCATCTCTTCGTCTGCGTTTTTCCAAGGCGAGACAGTAAAGGAGAGATACCCGTTCTCTGTCATTTGCTTACGGATCTCCTCTGCGCTGAGTGTGGTGCCGTCGCAGGAGATGGTCTTGATGGTGGGCTTCGTTACGTTCTGCTTCTTGTATGTCACACTGAAACAGCGGAAGTAAGAACCGCTCACAAACTCCACCTTAAGATTAGCGGTGTCGGCTTTGCATTCAGTCTGAGGCTCCATGTTGCCCACAAGTGACAACGACTTGCCCTCTATCTTCACCGTCTTGTCGCCCTTCTTGATGTTCTCCGTCAGCGTGAGTTTTGCCAGGCAACCCGCTGTGGCTGGGAATCCGATGACAGCACCGGCAGTAATCTGCATGCGCTCAGGATGTTTCTCGTTCGTATTGGTGAACTTTCCTTTTGTAGCGTCAAGGTCAATCTTGATGTCTATGGCTTGGTTGTTCCATTTCAGCTGCGTGACAAGGATGCCCTGCGCCTTTTCTATGTCGATGGTAGGCGCTCCGTCGTTGGTGGCAAAGTCCCATGTGGCTGTCACATCCTCCGTCACGTCCAGACGGTCAAACTTGTTAGGCATGAATACGGGGAACAGACGCAGGTCGCTCGCCGTGGCAATATACGTGCCGCCAATGTAATATACGGTTCCACCTTCGTCCTCCCAATGGTCCAGCGTGTTGCCCTTATAGAAGAGCGTGCGGTTGGTGGGGATTACAAAGGCGTCACCCTCCTCCACAATTTCAGCAGCGGGAGGCGTACCCATCGCCTCCTTTCCGCCGCTGTATGTTACGTAGTAAGTGGATTTCTCCTTAAAGTAAAACATGAAGTAACGATGGTCGGTGATGTTGAATTCCACCTCATAACGAGTGTAAAGGCTGTCTGCCAGTTCCTCATCCGTAGGTGCTGTCTCCTTCAGCGTAAACACCGTTTTGTTGTCGCCGGAGGCGTTGCCCCATAATCCGTCGTCGTTCTTTACGAAGTTCGTGATCTTGTTGTCATTGAGAGAGGCGAGCAGGTCCACTGTTCCGTCATCTTTCATCTTCAGTACTGTAAGCGGCTTGCCGTTCTTGTCTTTGCTGCCAAGATAGTCAATGCGGTCAAGCTCATAACCGAATCGTCTGTTAAGGGTGAGGCGGACGCGGTCGCCTTTCTTGAAGGCATAGCCTCCATCATCCAGTTTCTTTATCTCAAACTTGCCCGAAGCTGACTCCGTCTTTGTTATCACTCCGTGCTCCGGGTCATGAACCGTGGCGTGCAGCTCCACCATATTGGCAGGAGCTGTTCTCACCTCTATCCAATGATAGTACGAATAGTCGTCCTCGCCGATGACGATAGGCACACGCAGGTCAGGATTGTTGGTGGTGTAGGTGTAGACGTACACCTTGTCATGTCCGGCTTTCTCACGTTCCCTCATGGTCTGTTCCTCGTCCAGCTTGGGCACGACGCCATCGAATGTGGTGGACGAAATCTTCGAGTAGGTGAGCATTGATATGGTTGTTCCCACGCCTCCCGGCACCCAGAACGTCGTGCCGGGACCGAATGCGCACCATTCTTCGAGAGCCGTGTTGCGGATATATCCCTTCTTGCCCGTGTCGCACCATAACGCCACGTCGCGATCATGCGACTTGTCCTCACCGTTCTCGATGACATTCACGTGCACCTTCGTGGTCCAGAAAGGCTTCTCTCCGCTACTAAAGTTAACTGGCGGGGCACATACCTTACGGCGCTGATTGGTGTCAGGGTCGTCATAGTCGTGCAGTTTACGCGTAAAGTCGAAGCGCATCACCGTCACCTTTGTGCGGTTAAGCGCCGAAGCAGGATTGTCCTTAAAGACAGGAACGAGCGTCAGCGTCTGACCTTCGGAAGCAAACGTATAGCTATGTCCCGGCTCGTAATGCACGGTGGTGTCGCCTTTCTCCTCCACCCAATACTGCAGCGTTGAGGCATATCCGTCCTTATCTTTGTTCCTGAAGAACGTATAGTTGGTGGGGATGACGAAGGAGCGCACGCCTGTCTGCTTGGAAGGTGTGATGCTGTACGAGCCGTTGGTGTCGTCCGATGCCCCGTTCACCATGCCCTCCGGTATGTGGAAGACCACGTTGCCGACGTGATCATGCGTCTGCTGGTCCTCCGCCCATGCCCCATGAAAGGCACAGACGGCGAGAAGCAGCAGCGTCAAGGCACGCAATGTGTGGCTGGCAGATAACATATTCTTTACCATATATACTATATATATAATGTGTGAGATTTTTATTTTACTATAACCTTTGTTTTTCCGAAGATGTAGAGTCCGGGCTGGAATCCGCTGTACGTGGCGGTGCCAGGCTGTACGTCAAGGATGCGATAGAGCTGGCCTACTGCCGTCACCACGTTCATCCTTGTTCGGACCGTACTCTCCACGCGGACACGCTGTCCGCCGATGGGACGGACTATGATGCCGTCGTTCTGTGCATTGTCCTCGTCGTCCATGGCGTCAGGACTGATGGTTCCTCCCTTCAGTTCCGATATGTTTATCAGACTGCTGTAGGCAGGACCCGCCATAGCTCCAGGCGTCGTTACGGACATATACGTGCGGAACGGCATAATGGTGGACAATGCGGAAGCGTCGTCAAACGCCGTGCCGCCCTTGTTGATGCCATACACCTTGCCCTCGCTTACCTCCACGGCAGCGAAGGTTCCGCTGTGCGCATAGCCGTCCTTGACGGTCTGCATCGTCTTTGTGACAGGAACGGTGATCGTGCCGTACGAGGTGTGGTCGCCCTGCGTCTTGCCGTAAGCGTTGAAGGCAATGGTCTGAGCGTCCTCCGTCTTGCCCAACAGCTTGTTGTAGAACGCGCTTGAGAGGTCGAACTCGTAATAGCGTTCGCCGGGGAAGCGCACTATGTAAGGTTTCTCGGCTGCGAGGCGCGGATATTCAGCGTATTCGTGCTTCTCGGCATAGTACGGGTTGGCGTCCTTGTTATAGAGCCAGGAGCTATAGTTGTCGATGAAGAACGTATTGCTGAACGTATAGTTCACGCCGTTCTTAGTGTCCTTGTTCGGACGCTGGAACACAGCCGACGGCTTGCCGTTCTCATTTCCTACAGACGTAAGGCTGCGGAGCCAGTACTCGTGATGCAGCGTATGGATGTCATAGAAGTGGGTTATCTCGCCGTTCAGCGAAGCCACCGTTTTGTCAGCCGTAAACGGTAGGCAGATGCCTTCCCACGCTCCGTAATAGTCCTCTGCATACGCCATAGGCTTGCGCACATACCATGCACGGTCCGTGACGTTGAAGGCTATAGGCACGCAGAGGTTGTTGTTAAGACATTCTTCGCCCTCGCTGTTCACGTCGTCCGAGGTGCGTTCCACGAGGTGAAGGAGCGACGTTGCGTAACTGTCGTCCGCAGTCTTGACCACGTGATGACCCTTTATGAGCGCCTCCCTTGTGGTCTCTTCATAACCGAGCGTGTTCTTCACGACGTCATAAGCCTCATTGCCTGCACCGGTGTTGTCATCGGCAGTATACACGAGGAGGTTCTGCGTAATGCCGGCACCGTCCTTTATGCGGAAGTCGCTGAAGGCAGTGGCGTTGTCGTTCACTGGCGGATAGAAGATGCCGCGCTCTGTCATGCCCATTGTTGCAGGCAGGTCGTCCTTGCAGGTGAAGTCTATAGCCGTTGTCTTACTGTCATGCACGTACGTATTCATTGAGCTGGAGCCTTGGCTGTAGGCGTTATAGTGGAATGCGTCCAGCGCCGTACTGCCATAGTAAGCCGCCGTGCGATACACGCGGTTGCTCATAAACGAGAGCTGGTGAGAGGCTATCTCGTTAGGCAGATTCTCCGGTTCCGACTGCAAGGACTGTCCCCAGAAGAGGTAGTCGTTCATCAGTTCCGTTCCGTTCTTGTTGTCGTTAAACAGCGGCACGTAATGCGAAGCTCCGTCTTCTGTCACCAGACGGGGAGCGTCTGCGGGGTGCGTCTTGTCGTGACGCGTCTCCACCTGCTCATAGTTGGGGATGTCGCTGAGCTTACCGATGCGCAGATAGGTTATGCCGGTGTTCTTGCCCGTGATGGCATCCGTACGACAAGCATACTGATAATCGCCGTTGGCGTAATAGTCTGCCACGTATTTCAGAACGGCCTTGTCGGCCTTGTTACGTGCAAGCAGATAATATCCGTTGAGGTCGTACGCCACTCTTCCGAGACGGAAGTCGTCGTGCGTATATCCCTTGTAGGCGCTGCCATCCCAACGATACACCACCGGTGTTGAGCCGCTGCCGCTTGGAGCATACTCGAAGCAGCAATGATAGTTGGGCTTTACGTTATCGTCCGTCGTGCCGGACAGTCTTCCCGAGGAAAGACCGAGGTTGTAGATGTTGCCCGTCACCTTACCGAAGAGCGCATTGTCCGATCCCACGCCGTTGATGATATGTCCGTTGCCATGCAGGATGCCGGCAAATTCGGAGATGTAAGCACCGTTCTTCGGCGTGGCGGTCAAGGCGAGATTGTCTTGCAGGACAAACTGTGCATTGGCACCATAGTGCGGAGCTGTACTTCCATTGCCGATGGAGTCGACGAAGGCGGCGAACGCCTTCAGGTCACTCTGGTCGGCTATGTAGATGCGAGGCTCAGCGAACGCCTTGTCTTCCTCCTTGGCACGCTTAATGGCTTCGGCAAGGTGGAGGTTGATGCCAGCCTTGTGAGGATCCATGCGGTGATAGTTGTGCACGGTCAGGCGGTCGCCTTCCTGCATGTCTATCTGCATTATGTCGTTCACGCCAGTGATGGCAACGCCGAGCTGGATGCCGTAACCGTTCATATAGTAATATGCCGGTATGTCCAGATAGTCGTCCGTCTTGTCGTAATGACATCCCGTGAACAGACCGCTGCCTTTCTCGTCAGCCTGGTTGAAGGTGTCGTATCCCTTAGCCACCGCGTCCTTGATGTTCTCCTTTGTCCACGGCGTGGTGTCTGAGAAGGTCCACGTTCCGTCCGCAGCTTTCTCACGCTTGCCGATGCGCCAGTAATAGCCGCTGACAGCGAACGACTGGTCAGCGTTAACCACGAGGTCGTCCTTCGTCACTCTGACCATCTCGCCCGGCAGCACACAGTTGCCCACGTTGATGTGTCCGCTTACCGTCGGACCCTGCACATACTCGATGGTGAGATAGATGGTGTAGGTGTATTCGCGCGGCACATAGTAGACCGTAGGATTCTTTTCGTCGATGGTGATGTCAGAGATGTTGCTCACCTTCTCGTACTTCTTGTTGTTGATGTCGTACTGGAAGAGGCTGTCAATCTTGACAAACTCCTCCGTCTGTGGCTGATAGTAGGTGTTGTCAGCGGCCAGCTTGCCCGATGTCACCTCCACGTAACCGTCCGCTGTCTTCTTATACAGCTTGCCCGTGCTGGCATAGATGGGCTTGTTGTTGGTGTCGCTGACATACTCTTCGTAGGCAGGAGCTTTTATCACGAGCGTAGCCAAGCTCTTCTTTGAGAGGTGCTTGCCGAAGTAGTCAGGCTCCACGTAGTTGGTGTTGTCCACCATATCCACTAATTTGAACGCTATCTTGGCATCCTCCTTCAGACCTGCAGGGAGCGTATTGTTGAAGAGCGTGGTCTCGTTGCTTCCCTTTTCCCTCATCGAGAGCTGTGCGGCAAAACCTTTCGTCTCCTTGTCCTTGTCATCTTCCGTGCGTGCACCGCTGAATGAGTTGGTGGCAGCTCCACCCACATACAGGCGATATCCGTCTGTCACCTTGTCCGAGTAATACTTACTGTCCTTGCCTGTAAGGTAGTTACGATATTCGAGGTCGCTCGAGTACTCGTCCTTGTCCGTCGGGTGTCCGCTGCGCATCTTCCATGTCTGGATGCGCACCTTCTGTCCGCTCTTCAGACCCGAGAGCACCGTCAGACCGTCCTTGTTGTCGCTGTCGAACTCGAGAGGATTGTCCTTAGACGACTGGTAAGTATAGCCCGTTATGTTCACATTATAATAATAGTGGAAACCGGTGACATACCAGTAGTGCACCTTCACCGAATCCACCGTCTTATCAGATGTGGGGGACGTGATGGTGTAATAACCTGTCGGGAAACAGTCATCCACGATGTAGCGTCCCTCATGATAGGGGAAGACGAAGTTGCCCGTGGTTTCGAGGAAGTCCTCGTCGTGCTTGTCGCCCTCATGACGCGAGTGATTATTGTCGGCATACACGTAGCCGCCACCCTCGTCCTGACGGACATTTATCAGATTCATCTCCACTACGCCATAGATCGGTCCGTAATGTTCTTTCTCCACCACCTTCTTATAGTCCTCGTCGTAAGTGTCCTGGCAGAGCTGAATCTTCATGGCGTAGCCCGAGGCGATGCCAATCATGTTCTTCGCTGTACCGTCGTTGCGCTTCTGGAACTCGCCCAACGGGTCGTCAGCGTCCACGTTGTCCTTGTTCTGTTGATAGTCGTCGATGTATTTCTGCTTCACATCCTGATAAGACTTTCCTGCGAACGCCTTGTCCTCCTCGTTGGTGGCAGAGGCAAGCTCTCCCTTGCGGTTGTGCCACATCTCCTTGTTGAAGTCGACGTTTGACGTTACGGCACCCACATAATGTATGTTGTTGGAGAATCCCATGTAGTTGCGAGCCTTGGTGCTGTACTTGAACGTCTCGTCGTTGTCGGTCTTAGCCTCCAAGTTGCCGCCGTCCATAAGGATGTTGTCTGCCACCATCTTTATCTCGCCCACACGAGAGATGGAGTAGGGCGTCTTGTTAATGGCGTTGACGGTATAGTCGCGTGCGCCGAGAAGCGAGAAGCAGTTGTCCTCCAGGCGTATGATGTCCAGACGCTGGAACGTATTCAGAATCTTCGGATTGTCGATGGTGTGTTCGGCAAAGCCATATCCCGTCACGTCAGCGCTACGGAATCCCTGCGCATACGAGAGGTGGCCGTCGCCGAAGATGCCGCCCTCGCTGTCATACTCGTAGAAGACGTTCTCACGGATGCCGTTAAGTCCGGCGGGAGGCGTACTGCCACCTTTATAGAAATACTTGTCCTGCAACGATATGTAGCGATACGTATAGACGTCGTTAGCCACTGCCTCGTCGTTGTCGTAATGCTTATAGTAATAGCCGTAGAGGTCTGTGCCCTCAGGCAATGTCACCGCCTTCATCTCCTGACGTGAGATTGTGATGTGCTCACGGTCCTTGTTGTCACCGATGAGGATGAGCGTGTTGCCGCCGAAGCCAGCCGTCGAACCTCCCGGCAGACCCTTCAGTTCTTCGAGGTCTTCGTCGGTGGTATAGGCTTTATCCGCATTATACTTGTCAGTGAACTTCAGCACCGTGGTGTTGTTGGCAAGGACAGACGATCCCTGGGCGATGGAATATCCACCGCCATACACAGCTTCGTCAATGTTGATATGCACGTTGTCCCATCCCACAGACGGTTTCTCGGGAGTGACTTTCGTGAAGTAACGGTCCTTGTTGGCTTCGGTTATCGTGTCGCGCTTGCCGTTGTCGATGGCTACGATGTCGTCGTATGTGCCCTGCGACACCAGTTCGTCCGTAAGCAGCCAGATGTTCTGCTTGATGGTGGGCGATGTCTCGGTGCCGTTGTTGTTCTCCAGACGCAGATTCTTCTGGTCGGTGCGGTTGAGCACGTATCTGCCGCTGACATTGTTGTTTGAGTTGACATGATAGTAGGTAGGATAGCCAACCTTCACCTGAGTGGAACCGTACACGTAGCCCGAATACGAACCTCCCGTAACGGCACGGAAGACGTGACCGTTGAGGATGTCCACGTTGGTGACGCCGATGACATTACCCTGCTGACCGCCGCCGTATACGAAGTTGGCTGATACGCCGCACGGCAGGAACTTGCCGCCTTCCATCTTTGGGTCTGAGCACTTCACGTCATCGCCGAAACTTATCTCGGTGTTGCCGTATACGTAGCTCTCCATGCCATAGCCTGCGCCGTACACGTTAAGGGCAGAATACTCCGCGTCCTTTGTGAGCAGACTGTTGGCTTTCTCCAGCTTCGCCTTCTCCTTGCCAGCCAGCATGTCACTCTGCATATTGATGGTGACATCGCCTCTGATGGTGCCGCTCTTGAAGCAGCCGCCATACACGTTGCCGCCCACGTAAGCTCCGTCTTTCTCCTTAGGCAGGAAGCGGTTGCGGATGGTGAGGTTGATGAAGGGATAGATAGAGTGTGCGATGCCGAGCAGATAACCGCCCTCATGGAACGCCTTACCCTTATAGTCATAGTTGGCGTTGTTACATCCGCCCACTATCTTCTCCGTGATGGTCAGACCTTCGGGGAAGACGTAGTCCACCACGTTGCCTATCTTGCGGTCGTTGTCAGCCGCTGTCAAAGGCATGACGTTCATGTTGCCACGGTTGCCGCCGCAGCAGAACGTGCCGATGATGCAGTCCTCAAGACCCTCGCCGTCCACGCTTCCGTTCCATGTCAGGCTGCCCTGGATGTCAGTCTCCACGGGTTGGAAGTAGAGGTCGATGAGGTGCGGATAGACAAGAGGACGCTTGCTTCTCTCCGTAGGCAGATACACGGTGCTGATGTCCATGTTGGCAGGGTCGTTGGTCCAGTCGATGGAGTCGGCAAGGTTAAGCTCCTTCGAGTGGTCGTCCACGTCGCCGTTGAGCTTCTGGAACATGTTCATGTAGTCGTTGTCCTCCGACGTAACGAACATGGCGTCGCCGTTGCATCCCATAAACACGCCACCGATGCGGACATGACTGCCGATGTTGACGCTCACGTCGCCGACCATCTCGTCCGAAACTTCTGTGCTGTCTTCCTCGTCGGGTGCCAATACCTTCTGCACGGTAGCCGAATTGCCGCCGCCATACACGTTGCCGTCAATGTGGATGGTGTCCGTAGCGGATCCGTTGATGTCGATGCTCACCCTGTTGGTAAGCGGACGCCACGAATTGATGTTCACAATTTTCACCGCATCGGTGGCTGCTCCAAGCGAAGGCATTGTGCTTCGCATCGGCACAGTATATACAAGGGGTACGGTCTCCGACTTAGGGTCGTCGGGATTGAGCGGATAATACTCGTTGACGGTCACCTTCTTGTTGCCGTTGCGGTCGTTGGCATACAGATAATTGCCGTTGCCGGCACCGTAAACGTCGCCATAGATGTGGCCGCCGAATATTTGGATGCTGGTGCCCTTGCCACCGTTGTCCTTGAAGTAGCCGTCCTTGTTGAGCACCACGTTCACGTATCCCGACACGTCGTTGCCGCCGTATATGTTGCCGTGGATGTAGATGTCCGAATTGTTTAACGTTGACGTGGCGTCGGGTGTGTTGGTGCCTATGCGCACCGTGGTGGCCTTAAGCACGTCGCCCATAAATCCGCCGCCGAAGACGTCATGGCAGTCCACAGCCTTAATCTCCACGTACGTGGAGCGCACGGAGCTGTACGAGCCACCGCCGAACATACGACGGCAGAACACGCCGCCGCCACCCATGATGTGGGCGTCGCCGCAGACCTTGCCCGAATAGCCGCCCCCCATGATGTCCATAACCGAATAGTCGCTAAGGAAGTGCTTATATTCTTCACCCTCTACGACGCCCATGCCGCTGTGGTTGCTTCCGCGACTCCCCATATCCACGTTGACGTAAGTATCGCCTACGACGATGGCGCTGTCGCCATAGCCGCCGCCGAAGACGCAGAAGTGGGGCGAGCCCACCTTCTCGTAAATTTCTCTCCACTCGTTGCTCTCAAAGAAGTTTTTGTCGTTTCTTCCCGATACCAGCTCGGTGTAGTCGTGGAGCAGACTCTTCGTCATGGTGAGGTACGTGTTGCCACCAACCTTACATGCCACGTTGCCGCCGGCGTAGATGTTATGATTGATCTTAAACTTCAGCTTCTCGTGGTCGTACTGCGGAGAGTAAGTCACGCCGTCGATGATGCTGGCAGGTTCCCATGAGCGGGTACGTGGTCGCCAGTACGAATGGATAAGGGCTTCGCCGCCGAGGATGAACACGTTGGTGTTGCCCGTTACGTCGGCTGACGTGGTGGTGAGCACGCTCTTGCCCTCCACGTCGGCTGTGCTGGAGCTGCCAAGACCGCCTCCATAGATGCCATGTCCGATGGAACCGTAGTAGAGTGTCATGAGAGTGTTGCCATAGACGGTGCCGTTCTGACAGCCACCGTAGATGCGCTCCATGAAAAAGGAATAGACATCCCTGTTGTTATCGTCCGCAGGATGAGCCATGTTGGCGTCGTCCGAGGGCGAGAGATACTGCTTCTTCGTATCGTCCCAGTAAGGATAGTGTATGACGGGACGGTCAATGATGAGGCAGGTGTTGCCGTAGATGCCGCCCAATGTCTTATAGTCTGCACACTCCGAGGCGATACGTCCCTTGCCTCCTGCGAACACGCCGTCCATGATAGAGCCGCCACGGATGTTGACCAGAGTGGTGCGGTTGGAGGGATTGATGTAGTTGTCACGTGAGAACGTGGCTGAGTCTGCCTTAACGTATCCGACGTTAGCCACGTCGCCACCGCCATACACGCTGCCGAGCACCAACGTACGGTCAATGCGGCTGTTCGTGTTCTTGTAAGTGAACATTTTGCCGTAAATATGCACCTCCGTATTCTCCACGCGAGCCATATTGGGGAAGTCGACGTAAGCGCCGTTCTTCCATGCCGACTCTACGCCGGCTCCGCCTCCATAGATGTTGCCTTCGATGGTGCCAGCCTTGACGAAAACCTTGGACTTGCCCTCCACCTTACCGAAGTCGTAGGCGCTGCCGTCGGTATAGTCGCCGTAAGGAAGGGCGCCCAGACCGGCTCCGTAGATGTCATGCGCTGTGAGTTGACAGTCGGTCTCAACGTAGGTGTCGCCGCTGACATAGCCGGCAAAGCCACCGCCGTTTATCTGAAGCAATGTCAGTCCGCTTGCGCCTGTCATCCATGCCAGACGGCTTGCGTGATAGCGTCGGAACGTGTTAGGGTCGTCGTCGCTGCCGTCATAGCTGCCGTAATAGAGCATCTTTTCTTCCTTCGACACTTTCTTGTAGTCATCAAGCATGGAAAACTCCAGATTCAGATATGTCTGAAAGTCCTTGTTCTGACAGAGATAGCGATACTTGATGCCGTCTATGGTCAGAACGCCTTCGTTGTCAACCTTTGTTCCGGGCTGTGCATAAACCTCCGTCTTGCCTACTTCTGTATTGGCGCCATATCCTGCGCCGAACACTGAGAACTGCGGGCGTACGGCATCCGAACAGCATAAGTACCAGCACATGCCTTGAAGCGAAGTGATGTCGAACATGCTGACGGTCTTTCCCTTCGAGTCCTTAATGTCTTCAAGGGGCGAATGATTGACGATGACCACGGCCTTGCCCGTGTTGTTGTCTCCCGTGGTGCCCACCTTGCAGGCACGGTTGCCGCCGCCGAAGATGTTATGGTTGTTGGCGAACATGCGTCTGTCCAAATCGAAGAAGAGACTCGTGTTCTTGTCGTTCCTGATTCGGTTTATTACCTCTTTGGTTGCAGTATCGGTGATGCTGTCAAGCGATTGGGCAGCAACCATTGTAAGGACGAGACGCATAAACTCTTCTTTGTTGTTGCATACGCGTTTGCTGTCAGCGTCTGCCGAGGTCCATGTGGTGATGTTGCCTTTCTTGTCTGCCTTGCGGTTCCATATCCACGTGCCGCCGTCCATCTGCACCTTCGTGTTGCCGAGGATGTTGGCGTAGGTGCCCTTGTCGTCCGTGTCCTTACGTCCGAGCACCTCGTCCGCAGGATTCTCCTTGTTGTCAATGCGCACGTTGCCATATCCGCCGCCGAAGACGCTGTTGCCGAGCATGCCGCCCTCGACGTGTACGAGCGTATTGCCGTCCACCGTGCCGTAAGCACATCCGCCGTAGACGTTGCTCCATACGTAGGGCACGATGTTGTCCTTGTCAGTAAAGTTGCCGGGCTTGCTGTCGGTGATGTGTACGAGCGTGTTGCCGTTGATGCGTCCGACGTTTTCATAATGGTCAGCCTCTGCTTTCGTCAGACCCTTGCCGCCGCCATACACCTCGCCGAAGACGGTGCCGCCACAGATATTGACGAACGAACGGTAGCCCATAGCCTTGTAGCTTACGAAGGTGCCGTCGGTCTGATTGAGAGTTGTGATGCTGCGAAGCGAGTCGGTAGAGTAATATGTGGAAGGCTTTGCAGACACATACTCGCCCACGTTGGCATTGTCGCCACCGCCATACACATTGCCGTAAATCTTGGCATCGTCAGAGATGTCCACCTTGGTGGTGCCGACGACGCGAGCCACATTGACGAAGTGGTCGGAAGAATGAGTTGTGGGTTTCAGACCGGCGCCACCTCCGAACACGTCGCCGTGTATGCGTGCGCCGCACAAATACACCTCCGTCTTGCCGCCAATCTGTCCCGTGGTGTTGTCCTTGGTGGAGGCTGGGTCGCCGAAGCCACCGCCGAACACACGATGGACGAATGTCTTGCCGTTCACCGTCACCTTAGTGCTGTCAGCCACCGTACCAGCATAACCGCCTCCCAAAACGCCCCATACTGTAAAGTTAGGAATGCCCATAGAGTTGTCGAAAACCGGCAATATAGTTGTTGTGCTTCGTTCGGCGTGAGTGCTTACTTCGTTCGAAGTGAGTGTTCGTGACGTTCGATGTGAATGCTTACTTCGTTCGAAGTGAGTGGCGAAAGTGCCACTTTCGGAAATCTTAGGCGGCGCCATTTGATAATTATCGTCCACCTCCGTGTCGTATTTTCCGTAATCTCCGTCTACGTTGACGGTAACATCGGTGCTTCCGACCTTCGTCAGCTGACCGTAACCGCCGCCGAATACGCTGAAGTGAGGATTGTCGTTGTCCGTATAAGCCTGCTTCCATTCGTCTGTCGTGAGCAGATCGTAGGGAGTAGTTCCCTTCTGTACGAGAACGGTGGCTTTTCCTGCGACGTTGCAGGCAAGGTTGCCTCCGCCGTAGATGTTATGAGGATTGAGGAACTTTCCGGCGGCGAAGAACTCGTCTTTCTTATATACGGCTCCCTCAATGGAAGGCTCGTCAGAGGGGTCATTGATGTTAGCGTCCCAGACGTAGAAGAGGTTATTCGTGGCATCCCACTTGCGGTTCCATATCACATTGATGGAGAACTCGTTATTCTCATTGTGTCCGCCCTCGCCGCTCATACTGCCTTCGTCCTGCGCCAGCATCACGTTGGTGTTGCCGAGAACGTCGGCGGAGGTGATGGTGTCGGCTGTGATGTTGCCATTGCCGCCGCCGAAAAGCTGACCAGCTATGTTGCCAGCATAGATGCTGACGTAGGTGTTGGCACTGACCTGAGCCAGATTGCCGCCACCGAAGATGTCGCCATACACGTAAGGTGCCTGTTCGGCTGATCCGATGAGGCTGACGCTGGCATTGCCGATAACCAAGCCCACCGAGTCAGGATGTTGCGTCAGGCTGTCGTTCGCGGCGAATGTCTGTGTGGAAGGACGAAGACGACGACCGTTGCCTCCTGCGAATACGGAGCCGCGGATGTCTGCATTGTTGCCGATGACGACATTGGTGGCATCGCCGCCGCGGTTCTCCACCACAGCCATGTCGCCGCCACCGTATACATTATTAAAGAATACGCCGCCCTGGATGTTCACGTCAGACTTGCCATAGATGCGAGCCATGCGTGAGAGGGTCTCCACGTTGGACTTGCCGAGCTGCTTGGCGTCTGCCACGCCGTAGCCTCCGCCGAAGACAGGGCAATGGAAGATGCCGCCGTTAATGGTCAGCTTCACGTTGCCGTAGGTCTTGCCCAGTTCCTTATACTTATAGTTGCCGTAGTTGATGTTGCCACCGTACGCGTTAGTGGAGAAGAAATAGGCGGTGCCGCGTCCACCAGCGAACACACCCTTCTCGCAATAAAACTCGCCGCCATTAATGGTCAGAGATGTCACGACGTCCGTTTTATTGCCGTTGCCATATACGTTGCCGCCGTACTGGCTCGGTGTGGCTGCTTTCTTGGTCCACAGACTCTTGCTCATAAAGCCGCTACCGCCGCCGTAGATGCCGTCGATGGGAGCGGAAGCGTAACCGAACTCGCCACCATTGATGATAATTTCGGAGCGTGTGTCCGTAGGACTTACCTCGGTGAAGTCCTGAGTGTCAGCATTGTAGCAATGATAGCTTACCAGACGGTCTTTGGCTGTGGCGTACGGTCCGTAGAGCATCACGTTCTTGGAGTCGTTCCAGTAAGGAATGCGATCGTCTGGCGTGTGGGTGTCGGCAGCGTCGTCGCCATATCCGATGCCGTTCATACCGCCCGCACCGGCTCCGAAGATGCCGCAGAGAATGTTGTCCTTCTTCTTGTTGTCTTTAGGAAGAATCTGGAAGGTGCCGCCGTTGATGGTGACGGTGCTGATGCCGTAGAAGGGATTGTTGACAACCACGTTGCCCGTATGTCCACGACCGGTACTGCCACCATAAAGCTCGGTTATGATGACACGCTTGTCGGTGTATTCGTCCTTGTTGTTGACAGACGACGAAGGGTCGAGCGTGATGTTGGCTCTTCCCATAAACGTATTGCAGGGCACTTTGTATGTCTCGTCATCGTAAGGCAGAGTCAGTTCGGTCTGAGCACCTAATGTGCCGTTGACAACACGAGCCACCTTGCCGCTTCTGATGATGATGTCGACGTCGGCATACATGGCGCCCTCGTGGTTGCCGGCAAGGATGACACCGGCGTCATAGTCGTTGGCGCTCAGCCTCTTTGTGCTGTCGTTCATCGTCACCACACGTTGCTCGTTGTGGAGGTCGTTCCATGTACGGTCAATGTCGATGTCGATGGTACACTTCACGGGCTGTTGGGGTGTACCCATGATGCCGTTCTGCTTGGCAGGTTTGTTGTCTACTAAGGTGACCGACTGACGACCTCCGGCACTGATACACGAATAGAATCCGGACTTGACGCTGATGCTGAATCCCTCCTTGCCATGAGGCATGGAAGCATTATAGGCTGCGATGCTGTCCGCATTGTTGAGCGGATAGAAGCGACCGTCGTTGTTGATGCCGCCGAAGATGTGTAGGGCGTTGGTCACGGCGCCGTCGATGGTGCCGTAGTCGGGTGAGTTATGGCTGAATCCCGTCATGCGGATGCCCTCATCCATGAGGATGTTGTTATACTGGCAGTAGATGATTTTATAGTTGTCGCCGCCTTTCATGGCGAAGGTAAGATTCTCGAAGCGGGTGTCTCCCCAGATGGGCAGACCTCTTGACGCTCCCATAATCTCTATCTTGCCTTCGTAGTCCTTGTCCCACTTGCCCGTGATGGTGGTATTGCGGAAGAGCTGGGGATTGTTGCGCTTTGCATTTGCCCAGTCGTTGTAGGTAAGAAGGTTCTCGCCTTTATAGTTTTTAGTTAGGCAGAAACCGTCTTGGGTGACAGTAGAAGAACTGGTGCCCATAAGGACGATGGTGTTTTCGTCCCACGAACCTTTGGCTGACAGCTTGCTGTAGGCTCCATTCCATGTAAGCATAGGCTTGTCGGGAGTGTAGCCCCAAGAGTCGTCCGCAAGATTGTCTGTTCCTTTGGCGTATGTCTTGCCGTCAGATGTGGTTACACCGGCGGGGCAGAGATAAACCACCACCGAAACATTCACGTATTTCTCAAGCAATACCGATGAGCCGCTCTTTACCGTAACCTTACAGTAATACTTGCGTCCTTTGGAACTGTCCGTAGGGCGCGTTACGATGTTCTGCGAAGTGGGAATGGAGGTAAGACGCTCCGTTCCGTTATACCATTCGTAGGTGATGTCGAGACCAAGCTCGTCGTTGGAGAGACCTTCCTCGGAGTCGTTGGTGACGTTGACGGTGAAGTCACTCTTGCTTGTCGTAAGACTTGCCGAAAGCGTGATGGGGTTGACGATGACTGTGTTGGTGGTGGAGTTGCCGTCGGTGGCATACACAGACTGTGCGTATGTCTGACGGGGAAGGGTGAAGGGATTGAGCTTGTCGGTGTTTACCTTAACCGGATTGGCATTGCCGTGCGACACATACCAGTCGTAAACGTCAGTCATAGTTTTGCCTTCTTCGTCAACGACGGTAAGCACGTCCTCCTTTCCACGCTCCATCTTCAGAGCTATGGAGCTGAAAGCGAAGCTGTTGGACGTAGCAGAGTAAGCCCAAGGCTTGCGGTCGAGCTTATTGTCGTTGATGTAAGCGTTGGCTATTTCGGTGAAGGTCTTGAAGAACGTCTTGCCCGTAGAGGGGTCGGTGTCGGTTGGTTCGTGCTCCGTTCCGTCGCTGTAGTTGGTAGAGCCTGATACGGCATTGGCATGAGAGTAATATAATGTAGCCTTATTGGATGCTGGAAAACTCCTCTGGTACAAGCTGCTATAGAAAGCAATGACGCTTCCCTTGATGTTGCTGCCGTTTGTTATGATGCCCGGACCATGCACATAGATGTTGGTGGGGAGAATGGTGTAAGAGTTGGTCGAGAAGCTGGTGGCACAACCGATACCGCCAGATATGGTTACCGCTTTCTTGCATGTGGCGTTCTTGTGCATATTCATGCTTACGTCGGCAGAGATGTTGAAGATGCGGTGATAACCGCCGTTGATGTAGCCCACGATACCGCCTATACGGTATACGCTGTTAGCGTCATACGCTTCCTCATTGTCCGTAACCTTTGAGTTGCGTATGATGATGTTGCTTATCTCGGCGTTCTTGGTAAGGTCGGCGGCTACGACGCCAAGCTTTATGGTACCGTTGCCCACGGGGCGATAATCCTTTGTCTTCTCCACGCAAGCTTTCTCGATTACCAGGTTGGTGACGCAGGCGAAGCCAGCTTCGTTGGCAGCTGATCCTGCAAGACGCGAGAAGAGACCCCATGATGCCTCCTGACCGTCTGCATTGGTCCAGCAGATGTGCATGTTGCTTATCTTATGGCCGTCGCCGTCAAACTTACCGGCAAAGAAATTAGGTGTCTTTGGATTCCATGAGCCGATAGGAGTCCACAACGCCTTGCTAAGGTCGATGTCCTTAGTAAGCTTGAAGTATTTGCCGGAGAAAGACACGCCGTTGTTTACGTCGTGTGCAAGCTTAGCCAGCTGCATGTCGTTGCTGATAAGGTACGGCTTGTCCTTAGAGCCGTCGCCTGACTCATAGCTGTCGGCATAGTATGGCGTGCCGTCATACACGTTGCCATACACTTTAGGCTCGGCATCGGCTGTGGAGTCCTGCTGTGCCAACACCATCTGGGCGCTGACAAGCAGGAAGGTGAGTAAGAAGAGTAGTTTACGATATATGCAATTTGAGAAATGTAAGTTCATTTTCAAGTACTTATATTGAAGTTTTTAACTGTTTGCTATGTCCTAAATCAATCTATCAGCAGATGTCCCGTATAGGCATCCTGGTCTGCCAGCACATACAGATAGCGAGGCTGTATGAGGATGCGGATGGGGTTTATCATTGCTGTCTTGCCCGTTGTGAGGTTGCCGAAGTTGTCATTGTTAAGGGTTATCACTGAGGTGGCGTTCTTTCGTGTCACCATCGTCTTGCCGTCCTCGGCTATCAGCTCCACGTCGTATGTCACTTTTATTTTGGGAGTGAAGGCGGCGTCGGGGATGGTGAAGAAGTCAGAGCCCCATTGCGTATAGCCCTCAGAGGTGACGATGGCAGTCTGTGTGGCATCGTCGTATGCCTTGCTGCCGTAGCCCTTGTAAGGGATGGGCGTATCGACGAACGGTGCGCGTTGGACGTCAGACCATCCTATGTCTGAAGCGTTCCAACTGTTAGAGGCGTTGTTCCACGTGTAAGATCGTGTGATGGTGCACGAGGTGGCGAGATTGCCAGAGAGCGTTACGCTATGTATGCGGAAATGTCGGATGGCGTTCATCTTGGCGTCGAGTCTGAAGGACAGGCTGTAGCCGGTAAGGGTCTGGTCGAACTTCAGATTGATGACGCGGTCCTCATTCTCTGTGGTTATCGCTCCCTTGCTGATGGGGAGAGCGCAGATGATGGGTGCTGCCTTCGTGTCGAAGATTACGGGCGATGTGGCGTTCTCCATGGAGAAAGGGAAGGAGAGAATGCCGGTGCCGTTGAGAGTCCTTTTCAGCGTTGCCCCTTCTGTATGAGGCATGTATGCAAAGAAGTTGAACGAGGAAGCGTTGGGATAATCAGCCCATCGCTTCAGCGGCGTCGTAGGCCAACTCTGTGTGGAAGCATTGTACGTGGCAGTCTCGTTGCGGAAGATAGGGTCGGCGGCTTCGTTGTCCTGATAGCCGAAAACACCCATCGTTGCAGGATGGCGCTCAGGATTGTATGCTTCGTAGGGATTGGTGCGGGTGAGAATCTTCTGCGACAGTGCGGAGAAGGTGATGTAGCCGTAGCTGTCGGCATGCTGAATGGGCATGTCGGAAGAATCGCAAGCACTGAGACTTGCGAGGGAGATAATAGCTGCTATGGAACTTAGATGCTTCATGCTTGTTATTATATATATGTTTTTACCATTCCTGCGTGCCGTTGCCGTCGTTCTTGATTTCGGCACCGGGGAGCCATTGCTCCACTTGCAGGTCGGCGAAGGTGATGTTGTCGCCAACGTCAGACAACTTGAAGATGTAGGTGTATTGGCAGCCTGCCTTCCACTGCATGTACTGTGCGGGAACAGTGGCAGACACTTTCTTGCCGCTGATGTTGACGGTTATGGTGTAAGCGCCCTGCTCATAGGGGATGTTGGCGAGGGGCGGCACGTAATACCATTTCTGATAGAGGGTGGGGTCCTTGAGGATGTGGACAGCGTCTGCAGCTTCCTCGTAGGGTATGGTGAGGATGATATTGCCTGTGGCATCGGCTGCCGTTGGCTTCATTGTGATGACGGGCTGCTGGCTCGATGGTATGCCGGTGAGGGGATAGGTGGCTGTGATGTTGCCACGGAGAGGGGTGTCTGCCTTGGATGTGTCGTCAAGGAAGCGGCTGTCGCTGAACTGTATGTTTCTCATTGTGACACTCTTCGTGCCGTTAGGATAAGTAAAGCGAAAGCGCACCTTGGCGATAATGGGGGCGAAGGTGAGCGTCACGCATGATCCGTAAGCGGGCGATGAGGCAGATGTGCCGTTGGAGGATGGGGTGGCAAGCCAGAGACGGCTGGCGTATGGGGACGATGTGGCTGTGGCAGCATCGGAATATTCAAAGGGAAAGGAGAGGCTGACGTTGGGGTCAGCGGCAGTCGGGGTGGTGACGGTGATGTCGGAACGGAAGGGACTGTAGGCGAAGAAGCGATAGCTTGTGGCAGAATGGTCCCAGTATTTTATGGTTTGCGGTATGGAGAGCATCGGGTTCTCGATGCCCACGTATTCCCAGTCGGCAGTGTTAGAGGCGGTGTTGCCCGCGCTGCCCTGAGTGAAAACAACCTTATAGCCGTCCATCACAATCTGTGATGACGATAAGGCGGAAACGTCTGAAGTGGTCTTATATCCCCAGACGCGGAACGAAGTGAAAAGTGTTTCGAGGCCGGTGCCGGCACCTCGTGTTGTCTGCTCATCCTGCCATTTGCTGTTATTGCTGCTAAAGGTAATGCTCGTTGTTGGCGCGTCAGAATTGGGCACGACGGGGTCGTCCTGCGCCGATGGAGAGCAGGAGAAGCAAAGGCATAATGAAAAGCAAAGCAACAAAGAAAGAATGCGTGATGAAAGCATGACTTCTTGTGGTTATTAAAAATGTAATGTCGAGGGTGCGTCAATATCTTGGATTGATGCACCCTCGGCGATTAAGGGATGGGTATAAGTTAATACGTTATGTAAACTTACTTTACTACCTTGACAATCTTGTAGCTCTTGTTTGTACCATTAACGTATTCTACAGCGTAGAAGGTTTCAGTTGCTGGATCTGTAACTTTACCTGTCCACTTGAGAGCGTTGACGTCGAGGTCGTGACCGTCTTCTGTCGGAACCTTGGTTACCTTAGTTGCGTCTGTAGCCTTGGTAACAATCATCTTCTTGCCGTTGGCGTCGGTGACGGTCCATGTTGTAGGATTAGCATTGTCATTCTTCTTGCCGTTTACAAGAGCGTTGGCCACGCTTGCCTCGTTAATAGTCTGGGCAGCACCAGTTTCGATGGTCACGGTGTAGAGATTGTCTGGAGCAGCTGTTGTTGCAGGATCCTCTGCTTTTGCACCAGGAACGTGAACTGTAGCGTAGATATCTGTACCAGCCTGATATTCACCACCGTTAACAGTAACCTTACCATCCTTGTATCCGTATGTTGTGATAGACGGATCAGAAACAGTTGTGATGGTCTCCTGGAGTCCGTTTTGCTCGTCCTCAAGAACAACAGCGTCGAAGCTGATGGCTGTCAAACCTTTATCGTTGCCGCCAGTAGAACCGTTGGTGTTCTGAGAAATCTTGAAGATGTAAGTGTAAGCATAGCCCGGCTTCCATTCTGTGTATTTTGCAGGAACGGTTGCTGTAGCGCCCTTCACATTGATAACCTCGCCTGTGCCGTCTGTAGCAGTGAGCTTATAGTCGATGCGAAGGTTTGCAGGCAGGCTCTTACCTTCTGCGGGGAGGACTTTCAGATATTCCTTTGCTGTTGCACCGCAGTATGAAGGCTCTATTGATGTCTGGCTCAGGTATGTTGTACCTTTTTCAATCTGGCCTTCATCATCATTGTTATAGTTGACGTTGCCAAATATCATAGAATTTTTAGTACCTTCAGTCTGAGCAGGGGTGAAATTTACATGAGCCTTGTTGTAGTCGGGGTCTTTGCTACCATCATCTTTAAACTCTTTAGTAGTCGGGAAATACACAGTCAGGGTTCCATTGTTGTTGAAAGTTCCGAAGAGAGTTCCCTTCTCGCTACCATTGTCACCAGTTGCTGCATCATAGAACTTTACGTCGCTGATAACATAGCCAGGCACAGTCTCGTAGAGAGCGATGCGCACCTTGCTTGTGAGGTGACGGAAGCTCATTGCTACAGCTTCCTTCTTGTAATCAGCTTCTTTTACTGTCTTCTTGTCCGAGATATAGCACTCACCAAGAGTTTTTACATTGCCAGTAAGAGTGTATGCATCTGTTGTAAGTTTATCCTTATCAACAGATATTGGCGTGGCGTAAGTGGTTTTGCCATCTACATTGTCTCCCTTACCCATAGAGAAAGCAATGAAATCGTATGATGAGCAAGAGTGGTCCCAGTACTTGATGGTCTGCTGCTTGGCACCGCTCTGTGCCAAAGAACCATCTTTCCCATTGTTCTCGTCTACACCGTTTACCTTCATGCTCTGATTAACATATTCCCAACCTGCGGTGTTCGACTCTGTAGTGTTAGCTGTACCATCCACATAATTCACATTATAGTGGTCGAATGCGTAAGTTCTTTCTCCATTTGCGTTCTTGAAGCCTACTAATACAAAGTTCTTGCCGAGAAGGTCTGCAGCTTTCTTGCCACCAACCTCGTTGTTGTCAGCACGTGTAATCTTACCAGTCTCTCCTCCGAAGTTAATCACTGAGTTAGCAGCATTTTGTCCGTTTCCTGAGTTCTCACCCAAGAAGTCGTCGCTTGAGCAGCTGGCGAGCGCCAATACTGAAGCGGCATAAAGAAAATACTTGTTCATAATCTTTAAATAAATAATAGTTTGTATTGTTTTGTTTATTGAAAGTACATATAAAAAGTGTTTGAGAGAAGAATGAGGAAAGTTTACTGGTTATCAGTTACTTTCCTCATTTGTGTTAAAAGTGGCGAGGACAGACGAAGACGGGAATACGACAAGATGAGACAGAGGAACGTTACCTATCCGTAACCTATACCCCAAATGGGGAATGTTGAGGTTCGGAAGAATGAGGAAGGTTACGAATTGATTTTGAATACTCTGATTTATAGTGAGTTACTGATGAGTAACGTAAGATTTTTGGTTACGAACCAAATTTGCCGTGTTCTGCCGTGAAATGCGTAGCAAGAAAAGACTCTTCATGTATTAATTTTGAACGCAAAAAAGAATGACGTTATGAAGAGTACATTTTCAATTATCTTCTACCTCAAAAGACAGGTAGTAAAGAAAGATGGTACTGTTCCAGTTATGGGACGTATCACAGTGGACGGAACACAGTCGCAGTTCAGTTGCAAGACAACTGCCAATCCTGATTTGTGGGACACCAAGGGCGGACGCATGATAGGTAAGAGTATGCAGGCCTTGGAAGTGAACCGCAAATTGGACAAGATGCGTGTGAGTATCAGTAAGCATTATC
>ERZ1027254.208-NODE-208-length-35312-cov-41.853022_pt1 | contig 35312 bp, 28 predicted proteins | sample MGYA00519473_ERZ1027254 | MGnify/ENA primary metagenome ERZ1027254 (study PRJEB26926, sample SAMN06164781) | human gut metagenome | biome: ENVO:00009003; feature: ENVO:2100002; material: ENVO:00002003 | host: Homo sapiens | place: USA | collected 2012 ...
CCGAGATCTACACCCTAGGGTTCGTCGGCAGCGTCAGATGTGTATAAGAGACAGTATTATAAGTGTTGTCTTTATATTATTGGTGTCTGTAGGAATAGGAATTCTTGTTAAATCAAGATGTTTTAGACTATGGAGAATTCTTAATGGTGGAAGATAATAATTTTCTTTTATGAGAACACTTTTTGTATATCTATGTTTTTTTATAATGGTATATGGTAATTGTTGCTTGTTCAGCAGTGAAAACCCTCCGGTTTATTATAATCATTATTTAAGCATCATTCCTGTATTCATCTTTTGTTTATTGTATAAACGTCAGTATTCTTTAAGCATTGACAAGAAATGGATATTTTTAACTGTTGCATCATATATTTTTATGACTGTAATATTTCAACGTGATTCAGGTAATTCTAGTGTGACATTGTTATGCTACATGTTGATACCTATGTTTTGTTGTTCTGTATTACCTAAATACAAGTACATTCGATTTCTTATATTTGCGCTTATTGCTTTCGAAGCCTCATTGTGCATATTCGAATACTTCACTCAAAATAATTTGTTTTTTTCCATAGAAGAATATGGGCGATTTAGATCTTCAGGTATATGGGGACACCCTTTACATAACGCTTCAATTGTAAGTGTTATTATACTGTTGGCAGTAATGAGCCCTTTACGTAGCATATATAAAGTGCTATTTGTTTGTATTGGTTTTATTGTTTTGTTTACGTTCAATGGCCGTGCTGCAATTATTAGCACTTTATTATGTTTGGCATTATTAGGTTTTATTCAACGAAAACAGGTTTTATATTTTCTTATACATAAACCATTGGTAGGCGTATTGGCGCTATTTGCTGTTTTTTATTTATTTGGATATCTTTCAACAAGTGAGCTTGGAGGAAAACTCTTTGTGCAAGATACAAGAAATCTTAATGATGGAAGTGCTATGACTCGTTTCTACTTATACGATTATGTATTAAGTATGGATATAAACGAATGGGTGTTTGGTATAAACAAAATAGCGACTGTTTTTAAATCAAATGAGTTTTCTTACATTGAGAGTACTCCAATATCATTGATACTTAATAGAGGAATTATAGTAGCATTACCCCTTATGCTATTTCAATATAAGGATTTGTATTATTATTTTAATGAAATTAGCAGTATAAACAGATTAATAATAATTCTTGATATTGTGATTATTGGTTTAAGCTCTGAAAGCTATATTGGTATAGCTCCCTGGGTTATAATCTATATCACTTATGTTGCATTATTTGTAAAAAAACAGACAATATGAAAGTAGGAATTCTAACATTTTCAGCATCCCATAATTGTGGGTCAATGCTTCAGGCTTTTGCTTTGCAATATGTCATAGCAAAAAAGCTAAACTATGAGTGTGAGTTAATCAATTATGCCAATGATGTGTCTCGAAACATGTATGGTCTTTTTGATCATCGCTTAGGAAGAGGCTCTATAAAGAGAAATATTAACACATTATTGCATCTTAAGACTTTTAAAGAATCAGCTCGTGAATACCAAGGTTTCTCTGATAAATACCTTGCGCTGTCCGATGGAGATTATCGTACAAAAGAAGATCTTGCCAAGATAGCAAGTCAATACGATGTAATAATAGCAGGAGGAGATCAAGTTTGGAATGTTTGTTGTGCAGATGCAGGAAAAGAGTTCTATCTGAATTTTACTCATAATGTCAAGAAAGTGGCATATTCTCCAAGTCTTGGCGGTACTAACATTCTTAAGAAGGCAGATAATCTTGAAGAGTATCGTCAATTTCTAAAAGAGTTCTCTTCGCTTTCCGTTAGAGAGCCACATGGCAAAATGTGGTTGGAAGAATTGTCCGGAAGAGAAGTGAAAATCGTTGCTGATCCAACGTTGTTGCTTTCTCCAGAAGAATGGTGCAAGGCTCTACCTGTTCCTGAAATTCCAGGAAAATTCATTTTCAACTATGCTTTTTATTATGACCGTCCAGAAACAAACAGAATAATTCAGCGAATATCCCAAGAAACCGGAATGCCTGTATATACCATAGACTTAAAGTCTCATGCTATACATCATCTTGACAGATGTGGTATTAAGAGATATGATTATACAGGTCCGTTGGCATTCTTGGGATTAATGAAGAATGCGTCTTTAGTATTGACACAGTCTTTCCACGGCACCCTGTTCTCTTCTTTGTTTAATAGAAATTTCTGGTCTTACAATTGGGTCGGAATGCATAATCCTGATGATGACCGTGCGACTGCCATCTTAGAGCAAATGGGATTGATGGATAGATACCAAATGATAGATGATTTGAAGAATAATAAGAACATAATGGCCCCTATAGATTTCAATCCTGTAAACAAAAGGATTGAAGACATGCGTGCTTATGCAATGGACTATCTTGTTGATAGCTTAAAATAAACTGTATGGTGAATGTTTCAATAATAGTTCCAGTTTATAATGCCGAAGCATACTTGTCTAAATGTCTTGATAGTATCTTATCATCTGATAATCAAAATTTTGAAGTTTTTATAGTAGATGATGGTAGTTCTGATAAATCGCCTGATATTTGCGATAAGTATGCTTCAGCAGATAAACGTTTCCATGTTATCCATAAGAAGAATGAAGGTGTAAGTGTAGCAAGAAACACAGCTTTAGATTTGGTAACAGGAGATTACGTCTGCTTTGTGGATTCAGATGACACAATATCAAGAGATTTCTTAACTGTACCTACTCAATTTGAAGATGTGGATGTTTTGCAGAAAACATATAAATGCATAAGTCAAAATGATGTAGAATCATATGAAGTAAAGAATCAGATATATGATAATTGGGATGATATCGCATTCCTTTGGGTTAATAAACCGCAAAGAGCATTATGGGATAAACTTATAGCAAGGCGTGTCATTGGTACATCACGCTTTATTCCAGGCGTTGCAATTTCTGAAGATTTCTTGTTCTTTTCTTCGATATTCCATAACATAAAAAGTTATGCTTTATGTGGTATCGGATGTTATAATTATTATATTCATGGTAATTCTGCTATGAATAAATTTTATAAGAATCCACGTGAGAGAATTAAAATCACGTTTCAACATATTGCAATTATAGAATCTTATGATATCGAAGATAAGATGCATGGCGTATGTATGGGTCTTAAATATGGATTTCTGGTATATTCTTTATGGGATAACCGTATGTTGCTTAATGAGAAAGAAAAAAAAGCAATGAAGGATATGTTACGCCTAATGCAGTTTAAGGATATCAGATATCTACGCTTAAGATGGAAGATAGAAATGATAATAGTAAAACTTAAAAGTTATATATATGGATAAGGTTTCCATTATAGTGCCAGTGTATAATGCGGAAAAAACATTGGCCAAATGTCTGGAAAGTATACAACAACAGACTTGGAATAATTTTGAATGCCTGCTAATAGTAGATGGTGCTACTGATTCTTCTTTGTCTATATGTAATAAATTTGCAGCTTTCGATCAGAGGTTCTTTGTGTATTCTCAGAAAAATATGGGAGTAAGTGCTGCACGTAATAAGGGTATTGATGTTTCTATAGGAGATTGGATTACTTTTATTGATAGTGATGATTGGGTTTCCCCTCAATTTCTTTCTTCGTATTTCGATGGTAAATTAGGAGATGTTATTTTCCAAGGAATATATAGATGTTCTAACTCTTGCAAAAAACAATTTTTATTAGAAAGAAACATTGAAGGCTCGTTTATAGACAAAGCATATTCTATAGAAAAGGGAGACTTGATGGGATGGACATTCAATAAGATGTTCAAGGCTTCCATAATTCGCAATAATAAAATACATTTTCCTATAGGAATCTCATTACGCGAGGACATGATTTTTACATTAACATTTTTGAATGCTGCAAACTCAATTGAATATAGGAATGTAGCATATTATAATTATGTAGAAACAGAAGGTTCTCTCATGACAAGATTAAGGCCTTATGATGAACTTAATACGTCTAATGACACTATTTTGAATTTACGCAATTCCTTAGTAGAGAAACATCCTAGTGCTCAATATGCAGAGTGGTTTAGGTCAGATTTTATGAAATATAAAATTTCATATATTCGTTATGCATATTATAAGAAATATCGTTTGGAACGATATCTGCGTTATAGAATACTCAATGATGCAAAGAATGTGAAATTAGATAAAATGGATATAGGTAATACGGATAAATTGATATTTATAATCGTCAGATCTTGTATGCCTGTTTTCATAAGAGATTTTTTTGTTAATATTATAGCTCAACTTCATGGACGAAAATATTATAAATAACAATACGGATAAAATAAAACTATCAGTTATTGTTCCTATATACAATGTTGAAAATTACATACGTAAATGTGCGGAAAGCTTATTGGCACAAACCTGTTCTCCGGATTTATATGAAGTGATTTTTGTAAATGACGGAACAAAAGATAGAAGTGTAGATGTATTAAAAAACTGTGTAGATTTTGAAAATCTAAAGAATTTTCATCTTTTGGAGAAACCCAATGGAGGTTTAAGTTCTGCTCGCAATTATGGTATTAAGAATTCGGTAGGACAATATTTTTGGTGTATCGATTCGGATGATTGGATAGAAACTGATAGTATCAAGTGTTTATTGGATTTACTAAAGGATAATCCCGATGCTATATATACGTCCACGTTATTTTTTAATAAAACGGATAGCGAATCTGTAAGTGATACAGATATAAGTATTAATACGGGTAGCGGTAAACAATTGATGGGGCTGCATCCTGCATTTATGGCTAATGTTTATATCATAAGGAGAACTTTTTGGAATGAAAACCATTTTGATTTCTATGAAGGTATTTTGCACGAGGATTATGAATTGATGCCGAGAGTGGTTTATAGTGCTATTAGTATGAGGATTTGCCATAAACCTTTGTATCATTATTTACAAAGAGAAGGGTCAATAACTCAGATTAAAAATCCTAAGAGGGTTTATGATATGATGAAGATTATTAATAGTTATTCTCTATTTTTGAATTCAAAGGTTCATCATAATGATATAAAACTTGTTTGTGCATGTTTAAGTGATATCGTTTTGGCTTTCTTTGAAGTTTCGCATAATATGGACAAGGATGTTTTGGCTGATGTAAATATCTTTTGTAATAAAAACCGAAAGCTCGCTTATATATTGCGAAATTCACGTAAACTACAATCCGTCTTATTCGGATGGTTTATGTTTCTGCCAATAAAACCTACTAATGTATATTCTTTTATTCATAAATTGAAAAACATAAAAAGATAAAATTATGATTATATGTAAACTAAGCGATCAATTAGGCAATCAGATGTTTGCCTATGCTTCTGTAAAGTCTATAGCCTTAGATAAAGGCTATGACTTTAAAATACTGGGAGAATATAATAATCAATTCCTCAAGAATGACACTGATAAGAAATATGGCAACACCTTAACTTCAATATTTGCAGATATTGCAAAAGAAACTGTACAAGAAGTGCCAGATGGTTATTCTGTTTACAAGGAAAACATAACTATCGATAGTCGAAGTGATGTAGAAGAGGGAGCATTAAAGGTTAATGATAATACTTTAATGCTAGGACATTATATATCGCCAAAATATTTTACTCATAGGCTTAAAGATGTACAGGATTGGTTTAAAATGCCATCTGATATAGATGAGAAAACAAATAGAACGATAAAAATGTTGAAGGACAAATATCCTGACGCTAAGTTTTGTTCTGTACACTTTAGAAACGCCTTGGATTATCGAGTTAAAGGATATATGCTTTCATCTGATTATTGGCAAAATGCCGCAAAAAAAGTTTTAGATAATAATATATCTCAGAAAATAATATTTTTAGTGTTTTATGACAGATATAGTAAACTTGTATCAAGTTTCGAGAGTAAATATGATTGTGAGACTTTGCATGCTTCTCTCTTGGAAGACTTTTCTTTAATTTCTAAATGTGACTATCATATTGTTTGTAATAGCTCATTTAGTATTATGGCAGCTTTGATGGATGGTAAAGGCATTGATAAAAATACTTTTTGTCCTTCTATTTGGCCAATTCCACATGGACACTATAAATTCGATATATGTCCCAAAGAATGGGTTAGAGTGAAAACAGGTCATAATACTCTTTCTTTTGTTATGGGCTATGTCGCTCCATATTTATCAATATTTAAGAAATTTGTTTATAAGTATTTTAATTGATATGTATTTACTCAGATTGCTCGGTTACTTATATTGAAAAATTAAGTAGGAATACTGAGTAGTTATATTATATTAAAATAGTCGTTTATATGCGAAATCTATATTTAGGTGTCTTGCTGGCACCATATCGCTTGGATTATTATAACTATATATCCGAGCATATGAATTGTGATATTTATTTTCAGTTAAAAGGTTTTGAAGGTCAGCTTTTCTCCACAGAAGAACTGGAGAAGAAATGTACTTTTATTCCAAAATATTTGAAAATTACTCGACTGATGGGTGACCGTCAAGTAGTATGGGGACTTCGAAAACTGATAAAGGAAAATAAGCCGGAGTTTATAATGGTTCCTGAGTTTTCTTTCCTTGCAATGCAGGTAATACTGATAAAGAAACTATTTGGATATAAATACAAGATAATATCACAATGTGATGATAGCTATGCTATGTTGATAGGTAAAGGCTTTTCTCGCTTTCATGCATGGTCTCGTAAATTATGTATGCCTTTTATGGACAATTTGATTTTGTTGGATTCTCGTGCACAGAATTGGTATCAGCAACATTATCACAAAGGAATATTCATGCCTTTATTGACTGACGATAACACGGCTTGTATTAATGATGAAGTAAGAGCAAAAGCTGAACAATATAAAAGACATTATAAGCTTGATGGTGTAAAAACGCTCCTGTTTGTGGGACGTTTGGTTGACGTTAAAAACTTATCCAGCCTGTTAAAGGCTTGTTCGTTGCTTTCTTTTAAATACAAGTTGATAATCGTTGGTGAAGGCTTATTGAGAGACTGTCTTGAGAATGAGGCAAAAGAGCTTAATGTCAATGTTGAGTTTGTAGGTCGTAAAAATGGTATTAACCTTACTGCTTGGTATTGTTGCACTGATGTGTTTGTATTGCCTAGTACAATGGAGGCTTTTGGCGCTGTTACCAATGAAGCGTTACTTGGTGGTTGTAACTGTGTTATTTCTAAGCTTGCTGGATCGGCATGTCTGATAAAGGAAGGTGTAAACGGGTTTCTTACAGATCCTTACTCTGTGGAAGATATTGCTAAGCAAATAGATAAAGCTTGCCAATTGCCCATAGATTCAGCAAGATTATCCAAGATGTTCATAACTTTTGCAGATGCCATGAAGTCTATGGAAGAAGAAATCAACAGAAAAGTGTTAAGAGTCTTTCATGTGATAAGTCACCTTGAAGTTGGGGGGGCGGAAAGAGTGGCTCTTAACGTTGCAGAATCCTCAAATAAAGATATCGAATACCACATTGTAGAGGTATCAAAAGGTAATTCGGAATTCTCTGTGAAAATGAAGCGTGAATTGGAGGAACATGGCATTATGTATCATACTTCTCCTATATCTCATAGCAAGTTGGCCATTTTGCTTTTTCCTTTGTGGTTCTCTTTTATTTATCTGAAATACAGACCCAATATTATTCATTCTCATACGGAAATTCCAGACCTATCTTTGTGCTTGTTTAGAAAACTGTCATGGATGTATTTCTGGATAAAAACCAGATATGTCCGTACAATTCATAATACAGAATTGTGGAATGGTTGGAAAAGGATAGGAAGTATGGTGGAACGTTTCTACTTGAAGCATAATTGTAATGTTGCCATATCAAAAGCTGTACGTGACGCTTATGAGAAATCGTATGGACAACACGATATTCCCTTGATATATAATGGCATTAAGGAAATGAAGCAAAAGACTTTTCCTCATTTAGTTAAGGGAAAAGTGAATGTTTTGTTTGCAGGAAGGCTTGAACCACAAAAAGGAATTGACCAGCTAATAGCGGTAGTTACTGCTTTGAAGAATGACGGACGTTATCATTTCCATATTGTCGGAAGTGGAAGTTTGGAGCAAAAGGTTAAAGAATCATTGGGAGATAAAGATTACATATCTTTATATGACAAGGTGTATGGTCTGTCTCAATATATGGGCTCTTTCGATTTCTTGTTTATGCCTTCAAATCATGAAGGTTTAGGCTTGACTTCTGTAGAGGCATCATTAACTCGAACACCAGTTATTGTAAATTGGTGTGCAGGTATTGATGAAACACTTCCTGAAGATTGGCCGCTGAAAGTATTAGATAACAAGATGGATGATTTCGTAGCTTTGTTTGAGAACAAATTGCTGTCGCTTGATTATCAAGAGTTAGCAGATAAAGCTTATAAGTTTGCTTTTGAGCACTTCTCTTTGGAGAAGATGCAAAAGGAATATGAAATATTATACAAGAATATTTAATTAGGATGGTATTATAGATGAACCCCAAAATATTATTTATAATGCACATGCCACCTCCCGTGCATGGTGCGGCTATGGTGGGGCAGTATATTCACGATAGTGAATTGATCAATGGGGAGTTTGAGAGTCATTACATCAACCTTACTACAGCGAAGAATTTGCAGGATATTGGTAAGGTTGGTATGAGAAAACTCTTTGACTTCTTTAAACTGCTGAAGAAAATAAGAAGGGTGGTGAAGGACATAAAACCACAATTAGTGTATGTTACTCCGAACGCTTGTGGCGGTGCCTTCTATAAGGACTTTGTTGTGGTTGAGATGCTGAAACGCTTGGGATGTAAAGTGATAGTACATTACCATAACAAAGGTGTGGCTACTCGTCAAGACCGATGGCTTGATAATATCCTGTATAAACGATTCTTCAAGGGCATCAAGGTGATTCTCTTGTCTGAATGCCTGTATGAGGATGTGAAGAAGTATGTGAAAAAGGAGGATGTGTTTGTTTGTGGCAATGGCATCCCTTCTGCAGCTATAGAGAGTTTTGTATCGGCTCCTATTGATGCGGCATCTCCTGAAGATAAGATTCCTCATATCCTGTTCCTCTCTAATCTTCTGATAAGTAAGGGTGTGGTCGTTCTGCTTGATTCTCTGAAGGTACTGAAGGAGAAGGGCTGCCGTGTTGTCTGCGACTTTGTGGGTGGTGAAACGGTGGAGATGGATGCTGCCATGTTTCAGGCTGAGGTGGCAAAGCGTGGACTTGAGGGCATGGTGGTGTATCATGGCAGGAAATATGGTAAGGACAAGGATGCTTTCCTGAATACCGCTGACATCTTTGTCTTCCCTACGTTCTATCATAACGAGTGCTTCCCGCTGGTGTTGTTGGAGGCTATGGAGCATGGGGTGGCTTGTATCTCTACTACAGAGGGTGGCATCCCGGGCATCATTGATGATGGCAAGACTGGCTTCCTCGTTCCAAAGCATGACGCAGAAACATTAGCCGAGAAAATCCAAACCCTCCTTTCTGATGCCGCCCTGCGCCAGCGTATGGGCGAGGCAGGAAGAGAGAAGTTTGAGAAGGAGTTTACATTGGAGGTGTTTGAGAAGAGGATGGCGGAGATACTATCTGACAATGTTAAATGTTGAATGTTGATTTTTATAGCACAATGATGACTTGGATTTTTGAACATATCGTTTATCCTATACTTACTTGGCTCGGTGTGCCAAGGGATTGATATCATAATCAATAATGCGGCAATGAATAAAGCCCTATGTGCATGACTACAATAAAGATATTTTTAGCCTCTTCTTGTGAGTTGGCTTATGAGCGAATGATTATCGGTGATAAAATTCGACAATCTGATGACAAGTGGCGAGCAAAAGGTGTAAGGCTACAGTTGATGGTATGGGAGGACTATCGACCAGAGTTTTTGGGAGTAAGAACTCAAACGGAGTATGATGAGTATCTTGTTAATGAAAGCCAAATAGTAATTGGGCTGTTCAAAAACAGATGCGGCAAATATACACAAGAGGAAATCGTGCTCGCCAAACGTAATAATTCTGAAAATCTACATGTGTTTACTCTTCCTGCTGATGATGGAGTAAACCTTGTAAGTGACTTCCTTACAAAGGAATCGATTGTTGGCATAAAATGTAGCGATATTGACCATGTTTGCTCGGAAGTGAGGAATGTTATAGAGGATTATATCGCTAAGAATGAATGTGACAATGTTATGTCGGCTAATTCATCTCTTTCCACAGACCAAATATATGCTACTATAGGTGCTGATATTCCCAAACGAAGTGCAGAATTTGGTAATATGGTACGCTCGGTGAATGATGCTCTTGAAAGCGATAATATCTCCCGATGTATATTGATGGAAAAACATCAAAGGAGAAAGATACCGCAATCTGACTATTATGTGGCATTGCCCCATGAGCATTGTAACCTGGATGAAGAAGAGGAAATTGTAACTGCAATAAAGGCATCCGCTGGTGATAGGGGTAAGTTGCCTGTAGCTATTTATTTGGAGAAAGAATCTCTCCTCTTGAATAATAGTCAAAAAATAAGCAATGCTTTAACCAATTTTGGCGTGTTCACCATTGAGTATGGTACCATGAATGATGTCAAAACAAATCTGTTTCTTTACCTCTATCGTAAGAGGAAGGGAAATATGATAGTCTTTGATGATTTTTCGGGCTTTGCTTATTCTGAAGGATGTGTCACTTTTGCTGGCTACATGATAGCGGCTGTCAGGAGTTTATTTCAAGATTATGAGGTGCTCAAACAATGTCAGAGATTGGACTGCGTGAGAAAACAACTTGAAAGTCTGATTCATAAGAAAGATGCAAAGAGCAGAAACGAGAAAGTTGTCTTGAATAACGAAATGGACAACTTGGTGAGATATGTCAATGAAATTCTTACTCTAAAATTTGCTTCGTTACAAACAAAAAATATTGAGACGAATATAGACGAAAGCCAACCATTGAACTTGGAATCAATAAACAATTCTATTGATATACAGGAAAAGAGCTTGTCTATATTGCATAAGAAGAAAGAGCTGATATTCGACACTTGGCTATCCACTATAATGGCACTCGTCGCTCGCTTGAATTATCTCGTGTCGGTAGGAAATATTCATGTGGATGAAATAAAATCAGTCGCCAAATCGATTTACGGGCTATTGCAGAGGATTATTGCCAATGGAGTGACAATTTCTGATGAGCGTATGCAGGACATTATGCAGCTATTGCAAGCTACATACGACCAATATGGCGGAGACTATGATGAAGATGAATTCTTCCATATAGCTTTTAACTGGGCTGACAAACGTAATATCTCATCGGAATTTATAGAGACTTGTCGATTCAACTTTGCCAATGCCCTTATGCGCAATGAAGACCCTACAGCACTGCAATTATACAAGACAGTTCTCGCCAATCTGAAACAGATTGATGACCATTCGATTTCAAGTCATAGGTTTATCATCAAGGTATATACGAGCATTGCACATGTGTTCATAGAATTGGAGAGAAATGAAGATGCATGGGATGTGATCCAGCAGATGGGACATTACATTAATGAATGGAATGACCCAATAAATGTACGTTTGTTGCAAAGCTCTGATTTTTATGCAGCACAGTTACGAGCCATTCCAGAACGTTGGGATGATGGGATGCAGAATGTCATTTCTCATGCAGTGCTTATATTTAATCAATGCAGAGAACATTTGACGATAACGCCCAAGGATTATCATTATGTTTACTGTTTCTGCTATTTACCGAATGTCATATCGGCTTTTATCATTGACAGAATGGACTATATGAATGAATCAAAGAAAGGTACTCTTTTGCCGCTTGCTTTCGAAATGTTGGAGAGTCTTTTGCGTTATTCTGAAATTATAGAAGGTTACGATCCTATTGAAGGAATGACAAGTGCTTCGCAAGGTTATCACAATAGAGGCTTCTTGTATTATAAATTGAGGAGATGGAATGAAGCTATCTCAGACTATCAGAAAGCTTTGGATTCTCGTAGATTTATCTATGAGTATATGCCTCATAAAGAAAACAAACGAGTTATCGGCGAGACTCTTGTTAATATCGGTGCTGCGCAATTGGAATGGTGCAAAGAGAACCACACTATAGAAGGGCATAATCCAATAGATGCGGCAGAAGAAGCATTGAGTATTTATGAGAGCTTGTATAACAAAGACTATCCGCTTTCTGAGGTGGACATCAATAAGGCAAAACAACTGATAGCCACCTCTTATTATTATATAGGCAACTCCGAAGAAAAGCAGCTGGGGTTGGAAATAATGAAAGAGATATATGCATGGGTTATTGATCACAAAGAAAACTCTTATATGTCGAGTTTTCTGGGTAACACTGTAAGTATTTTGAAAATGGAGAATTTGATATAATATGATGATGTTTCGATTAAAAGATTTAAATATACTTGGTAGCAAGGCGGAGCTTGCCTTGCTGCCTGAGGGCAAATTGCTCATTAATACGATTAATGCTCATTCTTTTAATACGGCAAAGAATGACAAGCTCTTTGCGGAGGCGCTGACCAAAGGCGATGCTCTTATTCCTGACGGAGTGAGCATCGTAAAGGCGTGCCGAAGGATTAAGGCAAAGAGCCAACCGAAGGAACGTATTGCAGGATGGGATTTGTTCGAGTTTGAAATGAACAAACTCGAACAATTAGGAATGAGGAATGAGGAATGTAGAGTGAATAATTCTTCATTGGATAATTCACAATCGGCTTCAGCCGACAATTCAAAATTCAAAATTCAAAATTCAAAACTCGGTTCGGGGCAGCGAACCGTCATGTTTATGGGCAGCTCGCAGAAGGTGCTTGACTTGATTGTGAAGCGGGCGGCTGAGGTTTATCCTCATCTGAAGGTGGTGACTTACTCGCCTCCTTATAAGCCGGAGTTCTCGGATGAGGACAATAAGGCTATCGTTGATGCTATCAATGCTGCTGATCCTGACCTTCTGTGGATTGGCATGACGGCGCCGAAGCAGGAGAAGTGGACCTACACGCATTGGAAGGAGCTGAACATCCACTGCCATGTTGGAACAATCGGTGCTGTCTTTGATTTCTTCGCCGGTACTGTGGAGCGTGCGCCGATGTGGTGGCAGGAGCATGGACTGGAATGGCTTTATCGTCTGCTGAAGGAGCCGAAGCGTATGTGGCGCCGATATATCATCGGCAACGCTCTCTTCCTTTGGAACATGACAAAGGAATAATACAAAATTGTAAGGTTGCATGACTTCCGTTTATTTTCGTTTCGTACAGTTCTCTTTGGGCGTTTACGAAGGGAAAGAGTTTCTTGATGGGTCTGCATTGAAAGGCTTCGATTGGGCCGCCTTTTATGAGTTTGCAAAGAAACAGACGCTTGTCGGAGTTGTCTTCGATGGTATTCAGAAGCTGCCTAAGGATGTGGCTCCTCACCTTGTATTGCTGATGCGATGGTTTGGCATGAGCCAAAGGATTAAGCAAAGCAATGAAAGGTTGAATGAGGCTACGGTGGATATATATAATAAGGTGAAGGCTGCCGGATATTCTTGCTGCATATTGAAGGGGCAAGGGAATGCCGCGATGTATCCTAATCCATCGGCACGCACACCAGGCGATGTTGACATCTGGGTGGATGCCGGGCGTGAAGAGATTCGCAGACTTGCTTATTTGCTTGTAAAGAAAACAAACGGAAATGTGGATGACGAATGTTTTAACCACATAGGTATTAACGTTAACGGCATTAGCGTGGAACTGCATTCTACGCCTGGCTTCATGGCTAACTTCGTTTATAACCGGAGACTGCAAAAGTGGTTGAAGCGAAATGTTGGTTTGCAATGCAGCAATATAGAGGAACTGCCTAATGGTGTAGGAGCTGTCGCTATCCCTACCCTATCGTTCAATATCGTTTATCAACTTTATCATCTCTATCATCATTATTTCTATGAGGGTGTAGGACTGAGACAGATTGTGGATTATTACTACGTAATTTTGAATTTGGAATTAGGAGTTTGGAATTGTCGCTTATGCGATGAGGAGTTGAAGAATTGTGAATTGGAAATTCAAAACTCGCTAAAGCATCTCGGTCTGTGGAAGTTTGCAGGAGCCGTGATGTATGTTCTGCATAAAGTGATGGGACTGTCTGAGGACAAGATGATTGCACCTATGGATATGAAGAGAGGAAGAATGCTTCTTGACGATATCCTGAATGGGGGCAACTTCGGACAGTATGATAGACTGCCTTGTTTTGGCAAAGGTGCTTTGGGACATAACCTACAAAGATTGTATCGTGACGCTCGACTGTTGAGATTTTATCCTTCTGAGGCTTTGAGTGAACCAGTGTTTAGGGTTTGGCATTGGTGGTGGAGAAAGAATGTCATGCCTTGATGCGATTACAAAGAATTCTGATATGAAGAAAATCAGACTATATGACTATCAGCGGGATATGCTGAGGGATATCATAAACATGCTGACTGCGCAAAGCTTGCAGATTGGCAATGTGAATGGTAAGAAGGTCGGATTGGGCAACTCGGTGATGGTGCAGATGCCAACGGGGACGGGCAAGACATACGTGATGGCTTCGGTGGTGGAATGGTTTCTTGACCGCTATGACGAGGATGAGGTGTGGATTGTGGCTCATCGACGTGAGTTGGTGGAACAGATGCAGTTGACGCTCGATCGCTTTTGCCTTAAATATGGCGAGAAGGAGGCTACGCTGAAGGCTAAGGTCAGGGTGAGGGTGCTGTCCATACAATGGCTGACACGTCATGTTGAGGAGTTGGAAAAGGAAGGTTGTTCACCAGGACTTATCATCGTGGATGAAGCTCACCATGCCATTGCCGATTCTTATCAGGACTTGTTTAACAGAAACTGTCAGGCTATGAAGCTTGGCATGACGGCTACTCCTTGTCGTATGAACAAGAAGTCTTTTACACGTTTGTTCAGCAACTTGCTGACTTCGCCTTGCACCAATGACTTCATAATGCGTGGTTATCTCTCGTCTTACGATTATGTGGTGATAGGAAAGTTCTCTGCCGACCAGCAGACCGTAAACCTGCTGAAAGGACGAGGAAGTGACGGTGACTATGCCATCAAGGAGATGGACGAGAAGCTGAATATTCCTGAGACCATCCAACGTCTTTATGACAGCGTGAAGAAGTATGCTGACGGCAAGAAGGGCATCGTGTATGCCATTGACATCAATCATGCTCAGGCTATTGCAGCCTGCTACAATAAGCTCGGTCTGAGGAGCGTGGCTCTTGACAGCAAGACTCCTGCCAAGAAACGCAAGGAGATGGTGGAGGCTTTCAGACGTAGCGAGATTGACTGCTTGGTGAACGTGAATCTCTTTGATGAGGGATTTGACTGTCCTGACGTGGAGTTCATACAGATGGCTCGCCCTACTCTATCGCTTGCCAAGTACTTGCAGATGGTGGGACGCGGACTGCGCATCAACAAGGAGAATAAGGACAAGGTGTGCATGATTATAGACAACGTGGGTAACTACCGCAAGTTCGGATTGCCGGACAAGCCACGCAATTGGGAGAGCATGTTTGCTGGACTGAGGGCAGGCAAGGGGGTTATTCCTACTTACGTGAAGAGGGTGCAGAACATCATCGCCGCCAATGACGAGATGGTGACTGTGAAGAAAGCGAATACGGCAAGGAAGAAAATGACTGCCGAGCAGCTGAAGGAATACTTGGAAAATGTCACAAAGTTTGAAAAAGATGGCCGATGGGGTCTGAGGGTGATGGACGACATCATCGTGAAGCCCATCTATACCTACATTTCCAACTTCAAGGGCGATTATGCTGTCTGCGGAATTGGCATGCAACGCCGTTTATATGGAATATTGGACAGACGAGGCAATGTCATCATTCCACCAGAATATAAAGACGTGCATCTGTGTAACGAACATAAGGTAAGGGTAAGCAGAAATTATAGTGACAGCAAAAGCATAGAATTGTAACTCCAGTAAGTTACCAAATAGAACAAAGGCTTTACATCAGGTATGCCGGGAAAAACGTTCTCGACAGACCTAATGTAAAGCCTTCTTTTTATTTAATGGTATTGCTGCTTACTTCTCCTCGTACTCGGGACGGAGCTTGCGTACGGTCTCGGCGGCACGCCACATTTCCTTGTCGTGCATGGCCTTAAGCTCGGCGTTGAGCTTCTCGCGGTAGTCGGGCTGCGAGTTTGAGTCAATAGAGATCTGTGCTTCCACACCTGTCTTTACAGAGAGATAGAGCCATTCCATTACGGGCTTGATGGCCTCACGGAAACGTGGAGCCCAATCTAGAGCACCGCGCTGTGCTGTGGTGGAGCAGTTGGCGTACATCCAGTCCATACCCTTCTCTGCAAAGAGCGGCATGAGGCTCTGTGTCATCTCCTCTACGGTCTCGTTGAAAGCCTCAGAAGGAGAGTGACCGTGCTCGCGGAGCACCTCGTACTGTGCCTCGAAGAGACCCTCCATAGCACCCATCAGCGAACCACGCTCACCGGTAAGGTCGGATGTAGCCTCGCGCTGGAATGTGGTCTTGAAGAGGTAGCCGGCACCGATGCCGATACCGAAGGCAAGTGTCTTGTCCTCTGCCTTGCCTGATGCGTCCTGATAAACAGCGTATGAGCAGTTGAGTCCGCGTCCCTCAAGGAACATTGTGCGGAGCGATGTGCCCGAACCCTTCGGTGCCACCATGATGACATCCACGTCAGCAGGAGGAACCACACCAGTGCGGTCGTTCCAGTTAATGGCGAAACCGTGTGAGTAATAGAGTGTCTTGCCGGCAGTAAGATACTGCTTGATTTTAGGCCATACGGCTATCTGACCTGCGTCAGAGAGGAGCATACAGATGATGGTGCCCTTCTGGGCTGCCTCCTCGATGGAGAAGAGAGTCTCGCCCGGAACCCATCCGTCAGCCACTGCCTTGTCGTATGTCTTGCCCAGACGCTGTCCGACGATGACATTGAAGCCGTTGTCGCGGAGGTTGCCTGCCTGACCAGGACCCTGGATGCCATAACCGAGAATGGCTATTGTCTCGTTCTTAAGAACCTCACGTGCTTTCTCCAAAGAGAACTCTTTGCTGGTGACTACTGTCTCTACTACGCCACCGAAATTCATTTCTGCCATATTAGTTAACTGTTGTGCAGCCGGGGTCGTGCCGCTGTTTATTATTTATTGTTTAATTGAAGATTCTCTGCGGTTTGTTTACATTATGCACCCTGAACCAAATGCAAAGGTAATAAAATATCAGATAACACCAAACAAAAGTGTCATTCTTTCACAAATTTAACCTTACATCTGCATACTTCCTTTAGGTCTGAGGCGTCCTCTGTGGTCTGCTTCATCACCTGAACACAGAACTCGCCCTCTCCGGCTTCGTCCACAAAGAGATGGAGCTTGTCGCCGCAATGCGACTCTGCCACGTAGGCGATGTCGAAGCGCTGCAGGCGGTTGTGACGATAGAAGTCGAGGTCCCATAGGTCGAGGATATGCTCAATATACTTGACGCTGTTGATGTGTCCGTTGACGTCCACGTCGCTGTAGTAGGTATCGACAATGCGCAGGCAGCGTGCTTCCTTCGAGAGCTTCACACGCAGGAAAGGCTGTATGGGGCACGGCTTGTCGGTCTCGATATACTTGGTGATGAGTCCGTCACGCTCTGCAAGGATGTCCACCGGCTGGCGCGTGTCCGTATCGATCATCGCCCAGATGCTTCGTCCGTAGCCGAGACATTCGCCCTGGGTGTCGCGGATGGCATAGTTACGGCTGGTGAAGAAGCGCATTACGCCTTCCACCCATGTGTCGACGGTAATACGGTCGTAAGCCTTCGGCATCTTCTCCATCTCCATCACGAAGCGTGAGAGCACCCATGTCTTGTGTACGGTGTTGAGATAGTCCATGCCATATCCACGCTCGTTGCTATGGAAGTCGGCTGCATTGAGAAGATGATTGCCGAGATGACCGAGGAATATGCGGTTAGAGAAATCGCAATGGAACGGCTCGACGAGGAAATCATAACTTCCAACTTTGCTTAATAGATTCATAGTGTTACTTGAGTTTTGGGGTTCTGCTTATGTTTTTTTCAATTAGATGTCCTTGTTCTTATGAAGAAATTCGGCAAGCGGCTCTTCCGTGCTTCGCGTAACAGCCACCCTACCCGAACGCGAGTACTGGAGCAGACAGCCGAAGGAATGGAGCTTGTTGTAAAGATCCTGCACGTCGTCAGTCAGTCCTGCCACCTGCACGGTGGTGTACGTGGGATTGACCTCCAGCATACGCGCTCCGCTACGTCTTATCACGCGCGACACCTCTGGATTAGCCATAAGAGCCGGCGTGGCAATCTTATAGATGGCTATCTCATGGATGAAGAGTTCGTCGTCCAGATAATAGTCGGCCTTCACCACGTCTATCTTGCGCTCGATGAGCTTTGTGATTTTCTTTATCTCCTCCTCGTAGCTCCATGCGGTGATGGTGTACTTGTGGATGCCGGATACGCTGAACGCGGAGGCATTGATGCTTTCTATGTTGACCTGCTGTCTGGTGAAGACCGCTGACACCTGACTGAGGATGCCCGGCACGTTCTCGGAATAGACAAGCAGGGTGTAGAGTTTCTTTTCCACTTTCTTTAATGTGTTAAGTTTGACATTTCCCTATAGATTCACTTCGAGCAGCATCTCGTCCACGCTCTTTCCCGGAGGTGTCATCGGCAGCACGTTGTCTTCCTCCTTCACGGCACACTCGAGGATGAACGGGCCGGGAGTGGTGAGCATTCGCTCCACCTCACGCTTCAGATCGTCGCGCGTTATGGCGACGCCGTAATTGATGGCATAACCGTCGGCTATGGTGCGATAGTCAGGATTGAGCATTCGTGTGAATGACTTGCGCTTGTTGAAGAACATGTCCTGCCATTGTCTTACGTTGCCGAGATAGTTGTTGTTGAGGAGGATTACCTTCACGGGAGCTTGCTGCTCCATGATGGTACCAAGCTCCTGTATGCTCATTTGGAACGATCCGTCGCCGGTGAAGAGGCAGATGGTGCGGTCGGGTGCGCCGAAGGTGGCTCCAACGGCAGCCGGCAGTCCGAAGCCCATGGTGCCGAGTCCGCCACTCGTCACAACGCTCAGCTTGCGACGAAAATGGAAATAGCGGCATGAGAACAGCTGATTCTGACCAACATCGTTGACGAGAACAGCCTCGCCGTGCGAAGCCTCAGCCACTACGTTGACCACCTCGCCCATGAGCAACGGGCCTTCGGTGGGATGGATGGCAGGCTCGATGACGCGGCGGCGCTCCTCATCCCAGTAAGGACGGAAACTCTCTATCCATTCACGATGGCTGTTCTTATTGAGGAGGCGCGTGATGGCTGGCAGCGAAACCTTGCAGTCGCCCACTACGGATACGTCGGTCTTCACCACCTTGTCTATCTCGACGTTGTCTATGTCGAGGTGTATGATTTTAGCCTGCTTGGCGTACGTGTCGAGTCGGCCCGTATCGCGGTCGCTGAAACGCATACCAATGGCTATTATTACGTCAGCTTTCTGCGTCAATACGTTCGGAGCCAGATTGCCATGCATGCCGAGCATACCCATATTGAGGGGATGGTCGGTGGGCAGGGCTGAGAGTCCGAGCATAGTGCGTGCCGCAGGAATGTCTGCCTTCTCAAGGAACTGGCGCAGCTCTTCCTGTGCTCCGCCAAGCTCAACGCCGTGTCCGACAAGTGCCAAGGGGCGTTCTGCACGGTTTATCAGACTGGCAGCGGCTGCCACATGGTCGTCCTGAATGTGCGGATAAGGCTCGTAACTGCGTACGGAGGTGACCTTCACTGGGCGCCATTCGCACTTCTGCACTTGCGCACTCTTCGGGAAGTCGAGCACCACGGGGCCCGGACGACCTGAACGAGCGATGTAGAAGGCACGGCTTACTGCCCACGAAATATCCTCCGGACGACGTATCTGATAGCTCCACTTGGTTATGGGCTGCGTCATTCCGACGAAGTCGACCTCCTGAAAGGCGTCGGTACCAAGGGCTTCGGTGCCCACCTGTCCGGCAATGACCACGATAGGAGTGGAATCAATCATTGCGTCAGCAATACCCGTAAGCGTGTTTGTGGCTCCCGGACCGCTGGTGACGATGCACACTCCCACCTCACCACTGACTCTCGAAAAGCCCTCCGCAGCATGAGCGGCGGCTTGCTCGTGGCGCACAAGGATGTGATTGAACACCTTATTGTCGCCACGCGTATAATCGTAAAGAGCATCGAAGGTGGGCATTATGGCTCCACCCGGATAGCCGAAGATAGTCTTGACACCCTCGTTCTGAAGGGCACGCATCAGGGCTTCTGCTCCTGTTATCTGTTTCATAAGAATATAGGCAATTTAAAAGATTATATGATTCGGACTCCTCCCTTGTCTGCCGAGCTGACGCTCTGCGCATAAGCTCTGAGAGCCTTGCTGACCTTACGGTCGCGCGTCAGCGGCTGCTGCGGACGTGCTGCGAGTTCGTCATCGGAGAGGCGTACGTTGATGGTGCGTGCAGGGATGTCGATGTCGATGATGTCACCGTCCTTCACCTTGCCGATGTTGCCGCCGGCTGCTGCCTCAGGCGAAATATGACCGATGCTGAGTCCGGAGGTGCCGCCGGAGAAGCGTCCGTCGGTGATAAGGGCGCACTCCTTTCCAAGATGGCGGCTCTTGATGTAGGACGTAGGATAGAGCATCTCCTGCATTCCCGGACCTCCCTTGGGACCTTCGTGAGTGATGACCACACAGTCGCCACTCTGCACCTTTCCTCCGAGGATGCCCTCGCAGGCTGCTTCCTGAGAATCGAAGACGCGTGCCGGTCCGCTGAATTTCCAGATGTCGGGGTCGACACCGGCTGTCTTGACCACGCAACCGTCCTGAGCGATGTTGCCGAAGAGCACAGCCAGACCGCCGTCCTTCGTGTAAGCATGCTCCAAGGAGCGGATGCATCCGTGCTCACGATCCGTGTCGAGCGATTCCCACTGGGCGTCTTGGCTGCCCATCTGCGTGGAGAACTTACGGCCGGGTGCGCTATGATAGATGCGGCTTGCCTCTTCCTGTATGTTATCGCCCGTGATGTCGTAGGCGCTCATAGCCTCAGCAAGGGTGGTGCCGTCAACACGACGTACCGAACCGTCGACGAGTCCGCCACGATTCAGCTCGTTCATAATGCCAAGTATGCCACCGGCACGATTGCACTCCTGCACGCTGTACTTCTGCGTGTTTGGCGCCAGCTTGCAAAGGCAGGGGACATGACGACTGAGACGATCGATGTCTGCCATCGTAAAGTCTACGCCTCCCTCCTGCGCCACGGCAAGAAGATGGAGGACAGTGTTGGTGCTTCCGCCCATGGCAATGTCAAGCGTCATGGCATTGAGGAACGCTTCACGGGTGGCAATGCTGCGCGGAAGAACCGAGTCGTCGCCGTCCTCATAGTAAGCAAGGGCGTTCTTCACAATCTGACGTGCTGCGTCGCGGAAAAGACGGACACGGTTGGCGTGTGTGGCAAGGATGGTGCCGTTGCCGGGCAAAGCCAGTCCGATGGCCTCGGTGAGAGAGTTCATCGAGTTGGCGGTGAACATTCCTGAGCAACTACCGCAACCCGGACATGCACAACTCTCAAGCTTCTGCAGGTCGGCATCGTCCACACTCGTGTCGGCACCCTTTATCATTGCAGTAACAAGGTCGGCATTCTCGCCGTGCCAACGTCCTGCCTCCATCGGACCTCCAGAGCAGAAGACCGTAGGTATGTTGAGACGCATGGAAGCCATGAGCATTCCCGGCGTGACCTTGTCGCAATTAGAAATGCAAATCATAGCATCAGCCTTATGCGCATTAACCATATACTCCACAGAGTCGGCAATGATGTCGCGCGAAGGCAGCGAATAGAGCATGCCGTCGTGTCCCATGGCAATACCGTCATCGATGGCAATAGTGTTGAATTCGGCAGCATAGCATCCCATGCTCTCAATCTCTTTCTTTACTATCTGACCTATCTCATGCAGATGCGTATGACCGGGTACGAACTGTGTGAACGAGTTGACGATGGCAATGATGGGCTTTCCGAACTGTTCGTGCTTCATACCCGCTGCCACCCAAAGGGCTCTCGCTCCAGCCATACGACGACCTTCCGTACATACTGCGCTTCTCAACTGATGTTTCATTTGCGTGTTTTTGATAATTAAATTGCTGCAAAGGTAAAGAGTTTTCACAAAACAGCCAACTAATATGTACGTTTTTTAAGGGTTTTAAGAACAGGTTTGGTGCTAAACCGAACAAAAGCTTACCATACGTCAACAATATGGCACAAACGCTATTTATTTGCGCATTATTGCTTATTGAGGATTTTCTTACCGTCCACAATGACTATTCCCTTGCTGTGTAAGGAGGTCTTTCTGCCGGACAAGTCGTAAGCGACTGTAGGATTAGACGTAATGGTTGGGGCATCAATGGATGTCTCCACATTAACGGAATAGACGTTTTGAGCGGCAGCACCAGTAAGAGTGGTGGAGGATTTTACGTCGGGAAGGACAAAGTAAGCACGCATTGCCTTAAACTGTCCTTCCCCATTGGGCGTGACAAGGCGCGTGCCGTCGGAGCTGATGAAGCGTGTGGAGCCATTAGCCTTTAGAAGGACAGGGGAGAATGTGCCCTGAAAGCTGTAGCTATTATAGTTTGCATTGACGGTCACAACTTTAGGTTCAGCCGCTTCTATCTCACGATTTAAGAATACGGGATTGATGATATCGCCGCCTTCCACCTTTATTATATAAGGCTCGCCGGCAATAATCTCCCTCACACGACTGAACGAAAACTCCACCTTATCGGATTCTTTACTGATGGCTCTCACTAATCGCATGACCGCAACGCCGGGCAACGACTGGCTGAGGTCGTCACTGTTAAGGCAGAACGGTAGGCAAAGCGAATAGAATCCGCCGTCAGCAACGAAGGTTCGCTCAAGGCGGACGCTCTCCACCAGACAGCCTGAAGCTTCCTTCAGAGCCGGTGTGTTGTCAGCATCCTCGCTGAGTGTGAGGGAAGCTATGCGACGGACACGACGATAAATCTGGATATGCTCCTGCGAATCGTCGTACAAATAGCAGCCAAACTTACCTTTAGGATTATACTTCAAGTACTTATAGTTCTTTACGCCAAACTCTATTATGGCGTTCCCGTCAGCATTTACCATTACTTCTGCCATATTGCTCTTTGCCTTTGGCTTGTCGCAGCTGAAAGACAACTCATAGCTTACACGTGAAGAAGCCCACAGCCAGCCTTTCTCTTCATTATTGAAACTCCACGATGATCCACTCTTCTCCATAACGAACACCGCCACGCTGTCGTTATTAACTTCGACGGCAGCGCCATTCTGCAATACGTCTACGTGGCATGACTTAATGTAAGGTGAGGCTTCGTACTTGCTGATTGCAGCACAATAATCGCGGCTGACAATAACCACCTCGTCGCCAACATGGAGTTGAGAAGCATTTGTGACAAGACAGAACTGATTGTCCGATTCGGCAAAAGCCTGCAAAAGGAAAAGCGAAAACATAAGGAAAAAAGCGTAGAGTCGTTTCATAGGATATTGTTATGATGGGTTTACGGATAGAATAATGATTGGGTTTGATAGACGTTTACGGTCATTCCGGCTGGCGCCATTTTGCCACAAGCGGCAAATGGTCGCTGAAACCGTCCATATAACGCGGTCCGAGATAATTGCGGCGGGGCTTCACACCGCCAAATTTCTCGTCGGGAACAAGAAGGAACGGGGCGTCATAAACACAGCATGCCAGCATGCGGGAGGCAAGCGAAGGGCTTACAAGTATATGGTCGAGGCTGCCCCACTCTCCCTGATAACGATACGTTCCCTTTGCACCGTTATGTCCTTTAGCGTCTGCCGAGATGTCCATGAAGCCACGATTAAGAATCATAAGCAGACTCTTCGATTCGGGATAGTCATTAAAGTCGCCCGCTATAACGATGTTGGCGTCGGGCGAAACAGCCTTTATGGAATCAGCAAGGGCGCAGACTGTCTTTGCTGCTGCCATACGGAAGGGACGCGAATAAGCCTCTCCTCCCCTACGACTGGGGAAATGCGCAACCATGACATGCAGCGTATCACGTCCCCATACAAGTCCCTTTGCGTACAGAACGTCTCGTGTGGGACGCATGCCCTTCACTCTCTGTACGCTTACAGCCCTGCTTTCGAGCAACCAGAATGTGTAAGGCGAATAGAGAAGCGCCACGTCGATGCCGCGCTCGTCGTCGGACTGCGTCATGACATACTCATAACTGGCGTTTCTTAGCAGCGAACGTTTGGTAAGGTCGCGCAAAACGCTGTCGTTCTCCACCTCACACAAAGCTACGAGGTCAGGCAGCTTCCAATTCCATCCACTGCCATTCTCTTTCTCCTTATCTTTCAGATTCTCCCCACAACAGTCCTCACCGCAAGCTATGATGGTCTGACCGATGCGGTCAAGCTTGCGCCAATAACGATATGGCGTCCAGTGATAAGAGCCTTCAGGAAGAAACTCCGTGTCGTTCTTCAGCGAGTCATGACGGCAGTCGAAGAGATTCTCGCAGTTTAGTTCCACGAATGTGAAGACGGAAATTAGCAGCATGGAGAATGTCATATAAAAAAGAAGATTAGGCGTTTGACTGTATGGGGTTGTCTTTCAATGTAAGCGGGCAGCCACTCCATCATTGCGAGGAATGGCTGCCCTTGTTATGTTTGCATATACATGCAGAATGATTAGTCCTTCGTTACGTCGTTGAACGTAGCAACACGGTTGAACTCCACCTGCTCGAAGAGTTTGTCTGTGGCACCCATACCCTTTGCTGTAAGACGGTCAGCAGAAATCTTATATCTCTTTATGAGAATGTTTCTTACGGCGTCAGCACGAGCCTGTGAAAGGCGAGCGTTGAGTTCGGCAGAACCTTCAGGAGAAGCATAGCCTCTGATCTCCACCTTAGCGTCCTTGTGGTTCTTCATATAGTTGGCGATAAGCTCGATGGGAGCATACTGCGCAGCGTCAACAGACGACTTGCCCTGACCGAAGATTACGGTAGGCTGGAGGTTTGTGACTGTGGTCGATACCTTAGGAGCCGGCTTATTCTGACATTCCTCAAGGGCTTTATGGAGGCTGTTAATCTGCTTGTCCTTGTCAGCAAGAACCTTATTATACTGAGCCTCCTGATTATTATACTCTTCGCGGAGACTATTGATCTGTGCGTTGAGAGCATCAACCTCAGACTGGTCACGACCTACGGCATTGACGAAGTTGTGTGTACCGTTAGAGTTCTTAAACTTATAAACCAAGCCCACGTTCAGCTGAAAAGCAGAACGATTGATGTTGTATTCCACGCCCTCATAGCCGTTGCCGTTGAGAGCATAGTTAAGGGACGGCTCGAAATAGAGCTGCCAAGCCTTCTGTTTACCGAGATTGAATGCGAAGTCGAGTCCTACCTTAGATGTAAGGAAGTTGGCTGTGCTGAGGTCCTTGCGATTGGTGAAGCGATGTCCCCATCCCAGTCCGTAGAGAGCCGAAACCTCGAATGTGCGCGGAGCACCAGGATAACCGCCGAACCAGTTGATAAGGTTAACTGTTCCGAGGAGTGATGTATTGATGTAGTTTACGATCGTACCTGTTGTGTAGCCGCTTGTCTCCTTGAAGTAGACGTTGCTCTCTGCAGCCAGACCGAAGACTGGTGTGAAGTTGCGACCTATGCGTAAGCCTACGTTAGGAACGAGATCCTCAAGCCATGAAGCGTGTCCTGTAGTTTTTGTTGCAACACCAGCATTGATACCAACATAGACATTGTCAAATGTTTTGCTCTCAGCTACAGTCTGTGCCGAAGCCGAAACTGCCATCACGGCAGCAGCAAAAAGTGTAGTAATCTTTTTCATAGTCTTATTGTTTTATAATTACTTGGTCTAAGAGTTGTATTTCTCTCGATGTTATGTTGCAAAATAACCGAAAAAAAATGTAACGTCCAAATAAAAACAATAATATTTGTATTTTGGAACACAAAAAGCATAATTACATCTGTTCGATATCCTGCCTTACGTTATTTCGGATTTTCGTCAAGTAAGCTTTCATACGGTCAGCGTCTTTCTCGTCTATGATGCTGATTAGCTCGTTGAGTTCGTCGCGTATCTGCTCCACCTGTGCGCTGGTATAGGGATTGAAGAGTATTTCCTGCAGCAGATAGTCGTCTTCGCCCAACACGCCTTTGGCAATGCGCAGATGGCGCTTGAAGGTTGTTCCTGGCGCTTCTTGATGCTTCATCACCGCCGAGAACACGAAGGTGCTGACGAACGGCGTGCTCAATGAGTAAGCCACTGTCTTGTCATGTTCTTCAAAGGTGTATTCATAAATGTTGAGTCCGAGACGTGCGTAGAGGTCCTTAAAGAAATTCCGTCCCATATAGTCGCCCTCGCTTATGATGATGGCATTCTCCTCGGAGAGTTGTCCGAGGTTGGCGAAGGTAGGTCCGAACATCGGGTGAGTGGAGACATACGAATGACCCGACTGCTCATAAAACTCCTTCAGTCCGGTCTTGACGGACGAGATGTCGCTGATAATGCAGTCAGCAGGGATGACGGGCATCACCTCCTCGAAGGCTGCTATGGTGTACTTTAGGGTCACGGCGTTGATGACGAGCTGCGGCTGGAAGGCTCGTATCTCGTCCAGCGTGGTGAAGCGCTGGCAGTTGTATGTGAAGCGCATGCGCTTAGGATCTTTCTCGTACACCGCCGTCTCATGATCAAAACTGAGGACGTCGAGGAAGAAGCTGCCCATCTTCCCCGCGCCAAGAACAAGTATCTTCATTTTCTTTTACTTCTGATTAACTATCTCCATCTGCTGTCTTACTGACTCTTCGTGGATATGCTCGAATATCTCCTTCACGAACTCTGAATCCATGCCGGCAAGCGAGCCTTGCGCTCCGCGCTTGTCCAGAATCTCGTTGTAACGAACGGTCTGGAGCACAGTCATGTTGTGTTCCTTCTTGTATCTGCCTATCTCGCGGCAGACGCTCATTCGCTTGGCAAGGAGTTCCATGATGCCGTTGTCTATTTCGTCTATCTGCTTGCGGAGCATATGTATGCCTTCCGTCACCACCTTCTCGTCACGGATAACAAGGAGGCTGAGGATATAGTTGAGCACGTCCGGCGTCACCTGCTGCTTGGCGTCGCTCCATGCTGCGTCCGGTGCACAATGACTCTCCACCATAAGTCCGTCGAAACCGAGGTCCATCGCCTGCTGGCAAAGAGGAGCTATGAGCTCGCGGCGTCCACCGATATGACTGGGGTCGCAGATGACGGGCAGGTCCGGCATACGTCTGCGCAGCTCTATGGGAATCTGCCACATGGGAAGGTTGCGATAAATCTTCTTCTCGTAGCTGGAGAAGCCGCGGTGTATGGCAGCCAGACGCTTTACGCCTGCCTGATTGATGCGCTCCATAGCTCCTATCCACAACTCCAAGTCGGGATTAACCGGATTCTTCACAAAGACGGGGATGTCCACTCCCTTCAGACTGTCGGCTATCGCCTGCATGGCAAAGGGATTGGCAGAGGTACGCGCTCCAATCCAAAGGATGTCAACGTCGTACTTAAGGGCAAGCTCTACATGCTCCGGCGTTGCCACCTCTGTGGAGATGAGCATGCCCGTCTCCTCCTTCACGCGTTTCAGCCACGGCAGCGCTGTCTCGCCGTTGCCCTCGAAGCCACCCGGCTTGGTGCGCGGCTTCCACACTCCCGCACGAAACATTCTGAATCCGTGCGAAGCCAACTGGCGTGCTGTTGTCATCACCTGTTCCTCGGTTTCAGCCGAGCAAGGTCCTGCTATAACGAACGGGCGGTCATCGCTGCCCGGTAAGTTCAATGGTTTGAGTTCTATATCCATAGTTCTGTTTATTTTCTGTATTCGTAGTTCTGTTTACTTTCAATGGGTCCATCTTATGCGCCTCATTCTCTCAAGCGCCTCATCCATCTTCTCGTCCTTGGCACAAAGGCTGATGCGCACATATCTGTTGCCGTTCGACCCAAAGATAAATCCCGGCGTAATGAAGACACGAGCCTCATTGAGCACCCGCTCCGTAAGTTGCTCGCATCCGTCGTAGGCGTCGGGAATGCGTCCCCAAAGGAACATGCCCACCTGCTGCGGATCGTATGTGCATCCGAGCGTTGTCATTATCCGCTCTGCCTTGTCGCGGCGTCGGCGATATGTGGTGATGTTGGCTTCGCGGTGCCATTCCGGTGTGTTCCCGTTCAGAGCGGCAGCTGCGGCGAGCTGTATGCCACGGAATGTTCCTGAGTCGACATTGCTCTTAATCTTCAATATCCACGACGTGAACGTGGGATTGGCGATGCACATTCCGACACGCCATCCTGGCATGTTATGACTCTTCGACATCGAGTTGAACTCAATGCAGCATTCCCTCGCTCCCTCCACTTGCATGATGGACATTGGATGTTCGTTGAGGATGAAGGAATAAGGATTGTCGTTCACCACCACGATGTTATGGCGTAGTGCGAAATCGACAAGTCGTTCGTATGTCTCGCGCTGTGCGTTTCCTCCTGTCGGCATATTGGGATAGTTGGTCCACATCAGCTTCACGTTAGAGAGGTCCATGCTCTCCAGTTCGTCGAAGTCGGGCTGCCACGCGTTGTCCTCTCTGAGGTCATAGCTTACCACCTTCGCTCCGAGAATCTTGCTTAGCGACGTGTATGTGGGGTACCCCGGATTGGGGACAAGCACTTCCTCGCCGGGATTGACGAAGGCAAGCGTAACGTGGAGGATGCCCTCCTTCGATCCGATGAGCGGCAGCACTTCCGTCTGCGCATCCACGTCCACTCCGTACCAGCGTGCATAAAAGTCTGCCATAGCCTGGCGCAGTTCGGGCGTGCCCATCGTGGGCTGATAGCCGTGTGCCTCAGGCTGCGACGCCACCTCACAGAGGCGTTCCACCGTACGCTGTGACGGCGGCATGTCAGGAGAACCTATAGCCAGCGAGATGATGTCGCGTCCCTCTGCATTAAGGCGTGCCACCTCCTTCAGCTTCCGCGAAAAATAATACTCCTGTACGTTGGAAAGGCGTGTTGCGGGGTGTACGGCTGTTGTTAATGTAGCAAGGTTCTCCATAAGCATGTGTGTTTTTTTTAATGATACATTATATATTTACTTGCCCACGTATTCGCCGAGAATCTTCAGCGATCGTGTCAGCGGTATGATGGCGTTGATACTCTGTCGGTATCGCGTCAGGCTGTTGAACGTCAGGTCCACATAGAAGAGATATTCCCATTCGCATCCTATCACGGGCAGCGACTGTATCTTCGTGAGGTTGATGCCGTAGAAGGAGAGGATGGTCAGCACCTTCGAGAGGCTTCCCTCCTCATGCGCCACGTGGAAGACTATGCTCGCCTTGTCTGCCTTCTCAAGCGGACGAAGGAAGTCTGCCTTGTTGGGATTGGCAATGACAAGGAAGCGCGTGAAGTTGTGCTTGTTGTCATGTATGTTATCCTCGAGCACCTTCAGCCCGTACATCCTCGCCGCCGAAGCATTGCAGATGGCTGCCCATCCGTGACATTTATGCTTGGCAATGTATTCTGCCGCGCCTGCCGTGTCGTCCGCCTCCACCGCTTTCATGTCAGGATGACGAGAGAGAAAGGCGTTGCATTGTGCAAGCGCCACCGGGTGCGAGTGCACCTCCTTAAGCGTGTCCCAATCGTCCTCGGGCAGACAACAGATGCAATGTTCGATGTGCAGCTTGTGCTCTCCCACCACCGTAGCACCAGAGGCGCGAAGCAGTTCGTAATTGTGGAGCAGGCTTCCGGCTATGGTGTTCTCTATGGCTGTCATGCCTATCACCGTCGGGTCGCGGCGCATATTGTCGAACACCTGCTCGAAGGTGGCGCAGCATATCAGCTGTATCTGCTCGCCCTGGAAATACTGGTGGGCGGCAATGTCGTGGAAGGAGCCTTGAAAGCCCTGTATGGCTATTCTCTTCATATTGGATTTCTTGATGTTTCTTCGCGCCCTGAAACGCGAAAGCCCCGCTTTCACTGTCAACGTGAAGCGGGGCCCGGATTATAGGGTATTTTAAATATTTTCCCTTTCTGTCATAAGTTGAATTCACACGCAACTTCCCGCTTCACAATTCCTTGCAAAGTAAAAGTAAAATCGGTAAATGTATGCGAAAACGTTACTCATAACTAATTATTGTTTTTATTTAACGCAAAAGTAAGACATTTATTTGTTTTACGCAAATAATTTACGATAAAATGTCATTAATCTTCACATTTTCGCGACACATGCCTCATAACTCCTGCCTTTTCCCTACCTATTCGTTATAGAAAATCTTGTAAGGATCCATCGACTTCATGCGGTCTTTCACCTTCTCTCCGATGTCCTCACCCGGCTGCTGCTGCGACGCACGTAGCTCTTCAGCCGAAGCCTCGTCCTCTGCCGCTCCTGCCTCATTGCCAAGCTGACGGCGGACTTCCGCACGTTCCGCGAAAGCGTCCACCGAGAACGGATTGACGTCCAGCACAGCGTCGTAAGTCTGTTCCGCCTTCTCCATATCGCCCTTAGCCTTTGCCACACGCGCATTGAGCATCAGCACGTCTTCGTTGCCCTCAATGCGCTTCAGGAGTTCGTCGGCGTCCTTGCCGGCTTCCTCCACATCGCCGTTGGCAAGCAGCGTCTCGCCACGCAGAAGCCTTGCCGCCTCGAAGTCGTCATACTTGTCGAGCGCCTTTGTCAGCATAGCCACAGCATTGGGCACGTCGCCGAGTCCACGATAAGCCTTTGCGTAAAGATAGAGAGCCTGCGGATCTTCCTCGTCCACTTCTATCGCCTTCGAGCAAGCATCAGCCATGGCGGCATAATCCTCCATCATGTACGCCACATCTGCCAGGCGAGTCAGCACAGCCACATTGTCAGGACAAGCCGTGGAGATGCTCTGCAACTGCTCGTAAGCCTTCTCCATGTCGCCCATTGCAATGTATGCCTGCGACAGATAGTCGCGACACTCAAGGTCGGTGGAGTTAAGCTCCAACGCATGCAGGAAGCATTGCACGGCATAGCCGAACTGCTGCATCTTGAGAGCACGCACACCATCGTATTTAAGTACTTCGAAATTCTTCTCTTCCTTCTTCTCTTCGGTCTGACTGCTACGTCCGCCGAACAAAGCCTTGAATATGTTCATTGGTATTATTCTGTATGTAAATTTAAACGACTATTTAATACAGCGGTAAAGGTAACAAATATTTTTCAATTTACGGCCACTTATGTTTTCAGCCAATTATAGATTAAGCATAAATTATAGTTAAAGTGTATGAAAAGCCTTTCGGTTTACGTCCATAATGGCTAATTTTGCTGTTGATAACGCAGATTTTACAGTTATGGACAATACAAGAAAGTTTTTCATATTAGCAGCTTTCGCCTTTCTCTTCACCGTCACGTGTAAAGCGCAGGACGTCAGCCTGAACGCCAAGGACATGCCTGCCCGCTTTGACGAGTCGGCTCTTCAGCGCATCATGCCCACACGTTACGGCGGACGATCACGCCAGTGGCGCGAGGAGGCTATGGCGGAAGCGGAGAGGCAGAGCCAGCATCAGGACTCGCTCATGCTTCCTCCACTTAACGCTCAGGGTCAGGTGGACACCACCTGCCGTTATCCTTTGGCTTTCGGAGGATGGAACAGTTGGGGACTGCATCGCGGACTCAACGTACAGATTGGCGCATCGGTCTTTGCCGAATTCGGTAAAGGGGCGCACAGCGGAGCCGGTTTTCAGCAGAACATAGCCCTCATGTACGCCATGCCAATCAACGACAAGCTGTCCGTAGCCGTCGGAGGATATCTTAACAACGTCAACTATGCCGGAGGCAACTGGCACGACGCAGGTCTGTCCGCCGTAATGGGCTACCGATTCAATGAGCATCTGGAAGCCTACATTTGGGGACAGAAGTCTATCAACAACAACGTAGGCAACCGCTTCCGCTACAGCATGTACGACGGATATTATGGCGGATACGGTTTCGGAGGATACGGATTCGGAGGTTTCAGCCGCAACTTCTACGGCTTCCCCTCCTACTCTGCCTACGACCTCTCCGGCATCGGCGACCGCATCGGAGCCACCCTCCGCTACAACTTCAACAACAATATGAGCATCGAAGTGACAGTGGAGAACAGATGGATGCCGAGCAGATAAAGCATCTTACTTCTTATACTTCAGCCTGAGACTGTTCGTCACTACACTCACGCTCGACATTGCCATTAGGGCACTTGCCCACATGGGCGTTATCTGGATGTTGAAGCCGAAGACGTGGGGCAAGCCGGCTGCGAGTGGGATGCACACAATATTATATATGAAAGCCCAGAAGAGATTCTGACGTATCATGCCCACTGTGCGCTGCGACAACTGACAAGCCTCGGGGATGCGCCGCAGGTCGTCGCCCATCAGCGTCACCTGCGCCACGTCCATCGCCACGTCCGTGCCGCGACCCATGGCTATGCTGACATCTGCGAGAGCAAGAGCCTGCGAGTCGTTGATGCCGTCGCCAACCATAGCCACGCACTTGCCTTCCGACTGGAGGCTGCGCACCATATTCTCCTTGTCCTGCGGCATACAACGGCTCTTCCAGTGCTTTATGCCCGTCTTGCCAGCCCAGTAAGCGGCAGCCTCTTCCTTGTCGCCACTCATCATCCATACTTCCACACCACGCTCCTGCAGCAATGCCACAGCCTCGGCAGCATGCGGCTTCAGACGCTCACGCTGATCGATGGCTACGTCGTCAGCCAGCTTAAAGTTGATGTCCTTATTGGGAACGGTCAGCGTTCCTGTCTTATCAATGACCACGGCATTCACGCGGCAGAGCTGCTCCACAGCCGTGGCGTCCTTAACGAGGATGCCCCTCTGCGCCGCCTTTCCAATGCCCACCATAAGGGCTGTGGGCGTGGCAAGTCCCATGGCGCACGGACAGGCAATGACCAGAACGGACACCGCTGACAGCAATGCCTGCGGCAACATGGCCTCACCGCCGACTACCATCCATATCACAAACGTAAGCACAGCCAACAACAGCACGCACGGCACGAACACCAAGGCAGCCTTGTCCACAAAGCGCTGAACGGGAGCCTTCGAACCTTGCGCCTCCTCCACCATGCGAATGATGTTGGCAAGGACGGTCTCTGAGCCAACCTGCTCGGCACGGAAGCGGAGACAGCCCTCGCGCACTATGGTTCCGGCAAGCAGACGGTCGCCGGCATGCTTGCCGACAAGCAGCGGTTCGCCGGATATCATCGACTCGTCCACACCGCCTTCTCCTTCGCTTACCACTCCGTCCACCGGCACTTTCTCGCCCTGACGCACCTCCACGATGTCGCCCTTTGCCACGGCAGCAAGGGGCACGTCACACACTTCGCCCATGCTGACGACATGCGCCTGCTTCGGCACGAGTCCCATAAGCGAGCGTATGGCAGAAGCCGTGGATTTCTTCGCACGCTCCTCAAGACAACGACCCGTCAGCACAAAGGTAATGATCATTACCGATGCGTCGTAATAAGTGTGCCACTCTATGCCACGTGCTCCCCAGAACTGTTCGCCCCAGAAAGTATTGAAGACGCTGAAGAGGAACGAGATGACTGTGGACATCGCCACAAGCGTGTCCATATTGGCTGAGCGATGAACCAGCAGTCGCCAGGCATTGGCATAAAACTGCCGTCCGCAATAAGCCATATTCGCGAGTGCGATTATCAGCATCGTCTGATTGGCAGCGTCACGTCCGCCCACCGCCAGCCATCCCATCGAGACAGCCATCGTCAGCAACGCCAACACCCACGACACAGCCATGCGCCTCAGCTGCAGACGATAGCTGTTCTTCTCTATCGTGTCCACACGGGTATCCTCGTCGATGATAAGCTCAAAGCCAGCCGCGTCCACCACCTTCTTCATGTCGGCAGGCGTAACCTTGCTTTCGTCATACTCCACCATCGCCGTGCGTCCCGGCAGCGACACCGCCACACTCTTCATTCCGTCCATAGCCTTCAGCCTGCGCTCCACATTGGCGCTACATCCGGCACATGCCATACCCAATACGGGCAATATCTTCTTTTCCATACATGCAAAGTTACGAAGTTTTCGTCATTCACACATTACATTATTATGGATGAAGTTTATAGGAGCATGCACCACTACTACTTGTATGGGTACTTGTATGGGTATCAATAGAGCCATTATTAGATAACCGTGCGCCACAGCGAATTTTGAATTAGGATTTTTGAATTAGGAATTGTGCGCCATGGCAGCATTGTAAAATATTCAAAATTCAAAACTCCTAATTGAGGGTGTGCAAAACTAATAAGATGAGAAGAAAAGGCTAACCGTAGGAGGTGCTGGCATTCCTGCCCGCACCACTGCAAACAGCCGTATTTACTTTTCATACCCCTCATAGTAATAACTCTGCTCTATCCCCTTGAATATCACTTCACGGTTCTCCGTGTCGGAAGTGAGGTTCTGCGAGAGCAGATAGCGCAGCTCGAGGTCATTGATGGGAGAACGTTCCATGGCCGAGAGATATTGGTCTTTGTCAACATACTGCCAATTAACCACTTTGCCTATAGAGCGTTTGAGCATCATGTCGAGCCAGATGCGAGTGGAGCGGCCGTTGCCCTCCATGAAAGGATGGCAAACATTCATCTCAACATACTTTTCTATGATTTGCTCAAAAGTGTCTTCAGGCATTTTCTCAACTGCCCCAAGGGCTGCCTGGAGGTAGAGACTATTGGCAAAGCGAAAGCCGCCTTTGGCGATATTTTTGTTACGGATAGAGCCTGCGAATGGATACAGACCGTCAAACAGATAATAATTTATCTGCTGAAGGCCTGCCGTAGTTCCAATGGGAATTTTATCTATATCGCCCGACTCAAAGAGACGGCGTGCGTTATCTAACGACTTTTCGTCAATTTCCTTTGTTGTCATAATCAATTGAATTGTTACACAAAGATAAAAACAATCCTTGATAATCACGAATGATTATCCTGAATTATTTGAATATCCGCCATACAAATATTGTCTATAGAGTAAAAACATGTTACAAAATAAAAATTGATTATAGAGAATCAAAAAGCTGTTTTTATGGTGTTTTGCTGAGCAAACAGCACCAATGCTTAACGATAGTGCCACTTTTACAATCCAATAGTGCCACTATTAGAGTGTAAAAGTGGGTAAGCGTATCCGCGATGCAGCCTTTTTTTTAATCATTATGCTTGTTACCTTTGCAGCAACATTATTAAAACCTCAAAA
>ERZ1027254.209-NODE-209-length-35299-cov-10.992992_pt1 | contig 35299 bp, 35 predicted proteins | sample MGYA00519473_ERZ1027254 | MGnify/ENA primary metagenome ERZ1027254 (study PRJEB26926, sample SAMN06164781) | human gut metagenome | biome: ENVO:00009003; feature: ENVO:2100002; material: ENVO:00002003 | host: Homo sapiens | place: USA | collected 2012 ...
CTACACCCTAGAGTTCGTCGGCAGCGTCAGATGTGTATAAGAGACAGGTAATAAATAGCACTTCAGAAACCCTCAAAATCTAATAAATGAGGGGATATTATATAGAAACTCCCCTCGATAGTTAAAGTTATAAAGAAAAATAAACAAATTAAAAAGCTAGAAAAATGGCAAAATCAAAAAATGACAACATTAACATTTCAATTTTTACAGCATTGAAAGTTAGTGAGATTTCAAGAGTACCAGTACTTATTATGTCTAATCCAGGTCTTGGTAAATCAACTTCAGTAGAAATGTTTGCAGAAGTTCGAGATTATCACCTAGTCCTTCTTAGAGGTAATAGTACAACTGCAGAAGAAGTTATGGGATATGATGTGGCTACGAGTGATCAAGAAAACCCCACAACTAGACATCTTAGACCTTCTTGGTATACTGAAATCTTAAAAGTTGCAGAAAAAGGAGGTAAATCACTGTTATTTTTGGATGAGATCACCACAGCAAATGAATATGTACAGGCCGCTCTGTTACATTTAGTATTTGAGCGTAAAGTGGGTTCAGAAAGACTTCCAGAGAATACATTGATTGTTTCTGCAGGTAATTATGCACAGAATCTTTCGAATTCTATGCAAATGCTACCTCCGTTAATGAATCGTTTTATGATTTACAACATTACTCCGGATCATACAGACCTGGATACGTTCCTTTGTAAATATGACGGAGCTATTGCATCATCAGAAGGTAAGGTTAAAGATTTCATGGGAAGTCTTAGAGATACGATGAAAAAACTTGATGCTCAGGAAGTAGAAATTCCGGCTGATCAATATAATAAGATTGGCGAGTATATCGAACGTGGTATTAAACAAACTGCTCGAGCATTGATGACTTCTGGTGGTAAACCTGTAGACTTAGCAATTACAGAACTTAATGGTATCTATGCTGATGCCGAAAATGAGACTAAGCTTTATGGATTTACAACTTTCCGAACTTTGAATTATCTTAGAGACGTTACAATTGCAAGTTTCAAGTGTTTTGGTAAGAGTGGTATTACTTCAGATAACTATCGTAATATGATCGATGGTCTTTGTGGTATTGGTATTTCTCGAGATCCAAAAACAAAGAATTTGATTAAGACGCCGATTTCTAAGGACTTCTATGATACTATGGTTAATATCGTTAATGATATTGAGAAAATGAAGAATGATAAACTTCCTAAGTATACTAAGTTCTTTAACGAAATCATAGATGGTAAGAAGAAGCTCGAAGTTCCTGAAATGCAAGCAATAATTAATAAGTTATCAGAACTTAAAGCAGATAAGGACTTAGAACAGATCGAACGTCCGATTGATCCAGCTTGCATTGAGAAATTGTTTAAATTGAGTAAGGATTCTGGTTCTTCTATTACCAAGATTAAAGTATCTACTACTGATAAATTCTTGGACAAAGTACCAGTAGAGACATTTATCGGATATGTATCTTATTGGAATACAATTTCAGATCTTATGACTTCTATTCAAGGTCTGGTTACAGATTCTTCTAAGGGTTATAAGGATGATACTTTGGCATTGTTGAAGAATACTCAAGAAGACCTTAGAACTTCTGGATTTAAACTCAGATCAATTCGTAAGATTATTCTTCAGGAAGATCCGAGCATGGGAAGTATGGTTCCTGATATTAGAAGTTTTAAATAATTATACTATTATATGAGTGTTAACCTTAGAGAAAAATATGTAATGATCATGTGGATCTCTAAGGTTAATTTATTAGAAAAATATCAAAATTTAAAATTATGAGAAATCAGACAGAGTTAGAATTTATTAAAAGATTCATTGACAATACTTATAGTAGATTCGGGAATATGTTGATGGTTAATACAGAAAAACCATTTAATCCTGATAATCCTGAACTTGGATATTGTTTTAAATATAAAGATGATATCTCAGGAAATGTTATCTATAAAATTGTCTGCTCAGAGATTAAGATTCCACGTACTGATTTTCGTATTCTTATGCATGAGTACGGACATATTTACTTAGGACATCTTGATGGTATTCATGAAGAGCTTGATACTCAGATTTGTAATACCTTCAGAGATTATCGAGGTGAATTGATTGATCGAATTAATAAAGAGTGTGGAATTGATTTTGCAGAGAAGTTGATTGAGAGAGTAATAGATGATCCAGTTCTTAATCACAGTCTTCATAATATTGCTATGGATATGGAAGTAAATTCTAAAATCCTAAGTACTGAAGATGTAGAGGAGATGGAATCAGATATCTCATCAGTTCTTCCTAATTATCAACTTGAGCTCTTGAAATATAATAGAGATCACACTGATAATGAAGAAGCAAAACAGGCTCTTGATGATATGATAAAGAAGATGGAAAATGAGGCTAAAATTAAACTCATTGTTCCAGAAAGATATTATATATCCGAAGGTAACCCTTTCCCGAGTGAACTTAGTTACCCCGAATATTTGATGCTAATTGTTCAACACTTGGATCAGTTTGTTAAGATGTTGGTTTCTATTAAAAAAGGTGGAAACGGTGATACATCCCAAGTTACAAATCAAGATATTCAAGATGCACTTCAAGGTAATGGTTCAGGATCTGGACAAGGTAATCAGCAAAGTGGTGGTGGAATGCAAGGTCTTTCTGATCTTATGCAGGAAATGGGTATGACTGATGGTTCTGGTAGTGGTTCGGGATCTGGACAAGGTAATCAGCAAGGTAAAGGTGATCCAAAAGATTGTCCATATAAAGGAAAGAGAGATTCTGGTTCAGGTGATTTGAACAGTAACGGTAAAGATGAGGGTGGAACTCATAAAGATCACAGAACAGACTCTAGAGACGATGCCGATAAAAAACGTGAGCTTGGACAAATTCGTTCAGGAGGTGGCGTTGGATGTGGTTCTAGTGGAGCTCCAGATGCAACGAGACTTGTGGATAAGACAGACGAAGTAGATATGGCTCTAGATGAAGTAATGTTAAATTATAAATCTAGAGTGGTTAAAGTTGATACAAAGAAAGATCTTATGTATCTTTATAATCGTGGTATTAATCGTTCTGTTATTGCTCCAACTATTAGAAGAAAGGTAACCATGTCTAATGAACCAACTATTGTATTTTTAATTGATGTTTCGGGATCTATGGATACACGATTGGTTGATAGAATTTTGAATACTATTGCCAATAAAATGAAAAAGATTGGACGTGGATTAAAGTATAATATTATTTCATGGTCTACACAGCTTGGAGATCATATTAAAGATATCGACCCGAGAAAGGGTGTTCCAAGAATCTCTATGGGAGGTGGAACAAGAATGGCTAGAGGTATGGAATATTTCAGACAGAATTATGGACCTGAAGCTATCTTGATCTTAATATCAGACTTTGAAGATTACTTGGAAGAATGGCATGAACAAGAACTAAAGATGTCTAACTATACCATGTACGGATTTAATTATGGATATAGTAATTATAATCAAGAATTTAAATATTTCAAAGTGAAAAATTTTAAAAACAATGGCAACTATTAATAATGGAAACATAAATAGAGACAAAGTCCATTCATTGGTTGAAGTATTTTATCAACCATCATTTAAGACTTTCTATGTTAATTCAGTAGATGGAGAGACATTTGTAAAGCCTGTAGGTGTATTTGTAAGTTTAGGAATAACTACGTCTTTGAAGGTCTTAGAAGATATCAAGAACATTATTTCCGGAAGTGAAGGTTATAGTGCGACTTTGGCAGAGATTAAATCTAAGAAGGTAGCAGGTCAGTTCTTAAATACTGTTACATGTACTACCGGACCTAAACAATATAAAATTACAAATCTTTCAGAGGATATTATGGGAGAGGAGGAGTCTAAGGCAGAATTGGAGAGAATGAAGAACTTGATGAATCCGTCTCAAGATTTAGATATCCTTAAAGAGTATGCACCTAAGATTTCCAGGTTGCAAGACTTGATAGATAAATTAACTTCTACACATGGTTGGGATGCTCATTTGATTCAAAAAGAGGCTTCCGGAGACTATCGAATATTCCATCAATATATTAATTATAAAAAGGAAGGCGAATTGGAATATCGTGTAGGAATATTCGTAACAGAAGATGTTGGAAACGATTAAGAAGGCTGTTTTAATTTCATTACTGTTATTACTTGGGTTTGGATTGGGGGTATTATATTACTCCCACTCCTCTCAAGATAAATCTAAGGGGGAAACTATATTACCTCCTCCAGAAATTATACAACCTGAAAAAAATAAAATTGATTCCCTTGAAGTAGAGATAATATCAAGGGATAGTATTATCAGTTATCTCAGAGAAAAGATTCATAGGATAGAATCTACTCGAACTGATAAAGTAGATAGTATTAGGGAATTACCGACAACAGAAGCGGTAGAATTTCTTAGACTTAAACTTAGAGAATTTGACAGTAAGTATTAAAGAAAATAGAACTTAGAGAACTTACTTTCGTGTTGATAAAAAGCACGATTACTGTCAAGTTCCCTAAGTTTTTTATTTTTAATATTTAGTTATGATTATTAAAAGAAAATTGAAAAATTTCTCCAGAAGTAATGGTAGAGATTTAATAGAACACTTTGCTGTTAAGAGATTTAATATTATTGAAAAAGAGCAAAGAGAGTATGGATTAGTTTCAGATTTATATCATTCTGGACTAGGAAGAACATATAAGAAATATGTTGGAAGAGCTAGAAAATCAATAGCGAATAAATTAGAAAAAAAAATATTGCTTCTGCTAGAGTTAATGGATATTTATTAGAAGGTAAGAAATATGATACTGCTGATTTTGGAGTGGAAAATAAGCTAAAAAGTTTAGTGTCTAGAAAATACAATACTAAAGTGTGGGATGGAAAGTTTACTGGGAGAGAAGAGAGTATGATTCCTACTAAAGATTTAGATATTGAGAAATCTGCAAATCTAATTGTTTTAAATTCTAGAAAGAATAAATATCCTGATTTACCTTTTACAGTACTTAGAAATACTAAAAAATATCCAAAACAAAAAGATATCAATCGATATAAAGAATATGCATCTAAAGCAAAATATAATATTGATCATCATAGAGGAAATACATCTGGTTTAGCTCATGAAATCGGTCATGTTAAGAATTATGAAAGTAAAAACCCTATTACTAAAGTAAATAATAAGGTTGCTAATAAATATTCGGAGGAAGTAGCTAATTATGATTCTTTTAATGAAAATGGAAGTTTACTTAAAGGGATAAGTAATTACTTTAAGCAAAGAGCATTAATAAATGAAGAATCAAATGCTTCCAAAAAAGCAATGAGGTTGCTGAAAAAATCAGGTATGAATAAAGATAAACTTAATAATTCTAAATTAGATTTAGATGATAGTTTAAAAACATATAAGTATGGAGGAGAAGTATTTTATAAGACTCCAATAATGAAAAAGATTCAAATACCTTCTAGGAGATCTTCATCTAATAATAGAATTAGAAATCATATTGAAAAACTTGGTGGAGATCCTAATTCTCTTCATCCAGATTTGAGACAAAATTTTTTAGAAATGGATTTATAAATTCATTAAAGACTTCAGATGAGATGTTTTCCTTAATTGATAGTTCGGTTGGAGAAGACCATCGAGATCTTTGTACTTTTGGAAAATATGGAATTTCTATGATAAAATTATTTTCTAAATTATCATTGTTGTAGTAAAGATCATCCTCTGTAAGTGAGCTTTCTTTTAATAATTGCTGATCATTTATTGAATATTTATCTTTGGGAATTATAGCAAAGAGTTTATATGTATCTTTTTTATAATCACTAAATCCTCCCAGTGATTTAGTCTTCTTTCTAAGGAAAAATTTAATATCTTTCATAACTTTATACAATTTTTAGATTCACTTATTAGGTTTTATCGTTAAATTAGTAGCAAAATGAAAAAAATAATCTATTGTCTCTTATTATCTCTATTTTTTATCACTAAAGGATATTCACAAGAGATAATAGAGCATCGTGGAGATACAATGATAGTTATATCTCCTGAAAATCTGAAAACAATTAATAGCATAATAGTAGATCTTGAGTCTTCCGAAAAAATTATAAAACTTCAAGGAGATATAATAAAAGAGGATTCGATTAAGGCAGCGAATCTAGACTCAATTATAATTTATCAGTCTATGATGATGAGGAAAAAAGATGATTATTATGTTAACTCTATACAAGCTTTAGAAAATAGCTTAAAGAAAGAAAAAAGAAAACGTAAATTATGGGCAGGTGCTTTAGGTTGTGTAGCAGTAATCCTAGGTGCTCTTGCCATAAGTAATTAAAAAGTCATGGTAGAAGTAGTTATTAATTATGATCAGTCTACACAAGAATATAAGATCTACGAACCTACGACAGATACTCTTTTGATATCTAGTAACCTGACTGAAGCGTTCGTTAATCTTTCTGTATTCTTAACATCAGCTGGATTAATTCAGGGCGACATATTGAATTATCCAGAAATATCTTATCACTTCGACAGTCATACAGTAAAGTCGATGATAGAGAGTAATATAAATCTCCTTAAACGTCTACAAACAGCTCCTTCAGGATTTATGATTAGTAGTCAGAAGTTTGGCGGCTCTACTACATCTTCTATCAAACCTAAGAAACAAGAAAGTGGGTTTGATAGTAATGGTTTTAATAAATCTTATCAAGCAGATAGACGTTTTAGTGGGAAAAAGTCTTCTAGTTTTTCAGGGAAGTCAGGATTTAAGACATCTAATAAAAAATTTGGAGGACAATAAATAAATTTTAAAGTTATTAATAAAACTAAGAAAAAATGGGATACCAATTACAAGTTAAAACATCATTTGTATCTCCGGTAACATTAAAAATATTTACAGAGAATGGATATTTACCTATTTTTATAATAAGAAATATTAGTAATTCAGAATTAATTGGTAAGTATAATGGAACGGCAGTACATTTTAGAAATTTAGCTCCAAGTACAGAATTATTTAGAGCAAAGAGAGACGGGCTTATTGATTTTACAGAATTTTCTAAGAGATATATTATTGAGATGTCGAATGTAAATTTTGTAGAGGTTATTGATAAACTTAATTACTTGGCTGAACTTAGTAATGCAAGAGGAGTTATATTAATGGGTTATGGTTCTGATGATAAAATATGTCACAGATCTATCTTATCTAACCTAATTAACAGTATGGGAATATTAAACAGTCATATAACAGAAATAATACTATGAGAAGTAATCCTAGAGAAATTGAAATCCAGGAAGACATAGTAGCTAAATTAGATAGACTTGACATACATCCTTACTCAATAATATGTTCTTTTGCGATAGGAGAAGGAATTATATCAATTACATTTTACCTGAAACAAGATTTATCCGAGTTTCTTGATCTTTTAAGTTATAGAAGTCAATGTGATAAAACGGGATATTTAGTGATGGAAGATAATAATACAATAATTCTTTCAGGGTTGGCTTTAATTAATTTATATACACTATTATGAAAGATGCCTGGTTTAAAGAAGTATTTACCGAGTTTTACAAATTATCTTATATACGAGAAGGCAAATCTAAGAGAATCGTTCTAAAAGGACTTAGTGATCATAAGGTTTTAGATTATGTTATCCTAAGAATTACACCTACAGAAGATGTTATTTATTATCTCTATAATGGTTCTTCGATTCATATTCCAGAAAAGTGGATTGATCTATTTTCAAGTTTTAATACTCATTCAGGGTTTAGAGTCTTGGAGTGTTATGATAGTGATGTAGATGGATCTTTAAGTCATTTTGGATATCTTATGACAAGGTTAATTTGTCACTTAGATAAAAGTCTATCTAAAATTGAAGGAGAGGAGCTTTTGAATGTTCTTGGAGAGATAAGTGTAATTGGTACGAAAGAATTTAGAGAATGGTGCCTTGAAGAATTTGGATTAGAACTTGATCCCTTCGAATATCGTTCTTTGGATGAAAATTTAGATATTTAAAATTGATGAGATGAAACAGTTTGATATTTATACTGACGGATCTCACCTAGACAAACAAAATAATGGAAGACTTGGTATCGGAGGAGTTCTTATTGACCCTACCGGACCTGGAATGGGAACTATGCTTAATAAATTCTCAATTGAATTAACTCCTGAATATATGAATTTATCTTTTGGAGCTCAGAAGTGTAGCAATCCTAGTGCGGAGTTAGTAGCAGTTTTACATGCTTTATATGAATTTCGTGGTTCTTGGGGTCCGAATGATATTGTAGTAGTCCATGCAGATTATCTTGGTGTTCGAGAATGGATGACTGGTAATTGGAAAGTAAAAGAACCATACATTGCTCGAATTAAAGGTGATATTGATAAAGAAATAATTAAACAGGGTTTACAAAGAAGAATTGAGTATAAGTGGGTAAAGGGACATCAGAAAAATAATGGTGTTGATGCCGATATATACTGGAATAACTATGTAGATTCTCTAGCTAAAGGCAAAGGATAAAATGTTGAATAGTTGTAGAAACTCAAGAATTGTAGGTCCTTCTGGAATTTGGGAATATGAACAGTTGATCGGTGCTAAGGTAAAAGTTAGTTCATTACCTGTTAGTAATTTCTTTGGTTGTTTCTCAGGTGGAGGAAGTAATGATCTATTAACTATTAAAGATATTTATTTTAGAATATCTCTTGATGGAAAAACTATAACAGTGATCGAATTAACCGAGTATCCAGGGAAAATATTTACTTGGAAAGATTTGGAAATTATCGAGCTTAATGTTATTAGTAAGTTTAAAGCTGTATGTGGAACTTTCTTATCTAATCAATCAATTTGTGGATATGGAGTTGATACTGAAGCTTCTTGGATAAAAGATATGTCAAATGGAATAGCTTTTATCGATGAAAAGGGAAATATAATAACTAATCGTATAGTGAGAATCGTTGGAGCAAATGTAGAGGATATTAATACCGATACAAATGAAATTACAGATATAGATGTAAACTTCAATGGTGATATACTAGATAAAAGATAATAAAAATGGCACAATCACAGTTAACAAGATTTGAATGTATTTATGCCAATCGAGATGAAGCACTTAAGGCTCTCTCATGTGCATCTAGACAATATGCTGAATTAGTTGCTGTAAGATATTATAATGAAGTTGAAGATGTTTGTATTCTTTTAGTAATTTTTAAGAGTGCAGACTTAGGTGATTTTGACATTGTTTCAGATACTATGGAATTAAGTCAAGGTCCTAGAATATTTACAGCAAAAAAACAGTCAGAGGAACAATCAGATCAGGAGTGTATCTTGATTGCGTTGTTTGGTGAAAAACCTAAGAATGGAGATGTAGTAATCCTGACTTCTTATGACGGTACTACTTCCATTACTTATACAATGATCGGAGGACAGTGGATAAAAACTGGTGGAACTACTGCAGATGGACTTGGAATTATATTTGAAGATTCTAATACCATCGATTTTACAATGAGTCCTGGTCCTACTGAATCTAAGAAAACATTAACCGCTGATGTAAAATTGGATAATAATAATTTGATTTATGATGAGAAGGTTGATGGAATTCGTATTAATAAAATCTATGGAGGAACATTCTAAATGAAAAAAGTAAGAAGCCCGAAAGATATAAAAGTGATCTCCGGACGTTCTGCTAGAAATACAGCTCCTTTTGTTGGAAGACTTGGTAAACCTCTTAATCCAGGGGCTCTAAAATTTAAGCAGAGTAATATTCCAGGAGGAGATATATTTAATGATTATCTCTTAGATTTAATGAAATTAAAATAAGAAAAATATTATGGACTTGCTTGATAGAACTGATGTTAGTAATAAAAATCCTGGGGATTCATTAACTAGTGCTGATATCAATAGTATAAATAATACTGTTAATGCTGCAGTTAGTTATATAAATGAAAACTTAAAAGATTTTTGTAATGCTAATGCTGAAATAAATAATTATGAAAGAAAATTAACTCTTTCGGGAGCAATTAGATTAGTACCTGAAGCAAGACGACGTAGCGGATTGAAAATTAGATTTCTTGGTAGTGAAGGTGCATATTCAGAATATATTTATAAAGGACCAGATGCTGATGAATCTAATTGGGCTAATGAAGATAATTGGAAATCTCCTTACAACATTATTGACGGAGGAGAGTGGTAAGTTTAAATAATAACATAAATTATGAAAAATAGTTATATAAAAACTACATGGATTGATAATAAAACTCCTGTTAATGCGGCTAATTTAAATAAGATCGAGAGTGCTTTATCAGATCTTTATACTAACGCTCTTAGTTCTTCTGAGATTTTAGAAGGAGATGGTATTAGAATTACTAATACTAGTTGTCAGTCAGATTGTTACGGTAATACTACAAAAGGTATTCAATTTTCTGTATCAGATCGTGTAATGCAGTCTGATTCTTGTAAAGGTGTTGATATTGTAACAAATACCTTGGATATCCTTCAATTTGAAAAGGATAGATTATACCTATTCTTAGATCCAGAGAGAAAAACTTTGGTTAAGATGGTAATAAACGGAGTTACTATTTTTGAAGTGAAATAATAATGAGATGGAACGATAAAAACGGATACATCACATATAAACAAGCTCTTCAAAATATTAAATCATGTCTAGGGATAGCTAAGATAGATTATTCCATGAGATGTGAATTAGCTCCGTATATCACATATATCTTAAAATATATATCAGATAGATTAACTTTACTTCCAGAAGGATCAGATGTCAAAACTTATATTCAAGAGTTTTTTGATATTCGAGATCATGGTGAAGCTAAGATTGTATTTTATGCTGTAGATGAACTTAGATGTGAACTTGGAATTGATAATGGTGAAATATACGTTGAAGGTTCTGAGATTCCATACAATGAGGATAGATTTATTTATGCATGGAGTAATGTTTTGACTGCTATGTTAGTTAGAATTTTATTCCAGTATCAAAATCTTCTAGCTCAACCCGAATCTAATGACTGCCCTTGTAATAATGAATGTGGAAGAGGACAGACTACAGCGGATTACGAATCTTGGAGTTCTGGTGTTTATCCAGAAGATGAAAGTTATTCTTACTATAATTATAAAGAAGTAAACAATACGGAATGGAGAACTAATAATGATGTTCCGGAGTGTACAAAATGTCTAAGACAATGAGTGATATAATTGTAAAAAATCAACTTCCTGAACCAACCGTAATTATTCTTAAAAATTCGGTAGAACAGGGAAAGATGCCTACTCCAGAACAGCTTGAAGTAGGTGAATTAGGTTTAGGTCTTCATGCCGGAGAGGAAAGTATATGGGTCAAAAATTCTGATGGTGTAGTTGTAGATCTTAGAGTTCCTAGAGTTGATAATTTTTGGGGTGATTTTCTCCTTGAATATGAAACTCTTGAGGAATTTAATGCAGATCTAGAAGCCGGAAAAATTAGTGATACTTCGATAGCTTTCATCAAAGGATCTAGACAGGCTTGGACTAAAGGAACTTTCTTCGCATTATCGGAGGAAGAAATAAATAAACTGATCGATAGTAAAGTATTGTTATTCCCAAGTATGACTTCTGAGTTAACATCAGAAAGTACATCTGAAGAAATAGCAGAAATTTTTGGTGGAGCAGAGAATTTTGTTAAGCTTACTGAAAAGATTAAAGATCAGATTTCAATTGCGTCTTTAAGAGTAGATTCTGGGAAAGCGATAGTTCCTGTATCTATTCAATCTAGTATTATAGAGTGTGAAACTCAGTGTAAAAATGTATTAGTTCTAGAGTGGATTTATTCAGGGAAATATTATTCAGAAAAGATTATCCTGAATAGTTTTACATCTGAATTCTCAGTTGAAAGAGAATTTACAGAATCTACTTTTATTGAGGTAGTAGAAAAAATAGATGAGCTTTTTAATACAAACTTAGAACTTGTAGAACCTAAGATTAATGGAACTTGGGATTTCTATAATAATGCATTCGAACCTATAACAATTACTCCAAGTCCAAATAAATATAATCCTGTAATTGAAAATGGATATAAGGCTGTTTTCAAAGGAGTTTATACATGGACAAGTGAAGATGGAAAGAAAGATCCTACTGGAGTTGTTAAGGGTTCATTCTGGGATACTCTTACAGGTACTGATGTTAGTTCTGATATAGTAACTAGTCCTTATTATACAGAAGATGCTACTATTTCTATTAAACTTGAAGCTCCTAAGACTGGTTTTATGGTTAGAGGAGAAGATGTTGTTAGAAGTACTGGCGTTTATGATTATACAGAAGATACTAGATCAGTAACATTCGCACATAGATTATTCTATGGTGTATCTACTAAGGGAAAAGACTTAGTAGAGTATGATATTAAATCTCTGAAAACATCTGAATTAATTACTGAACATCCTAAAAAGACTCTAGAACATTTTTCTACAGAAATGGATGAATATGCTATTTTTGCTTATCCTAAAGTTCTTGGTGAGTTAGATAGTATTTATCAGGATGGAATTCGTGTAATTAAGGCATTTAACAAAGTAGAATTAGAAATCACTAATGGTGCTGGTGTAGTAATAGATTATATAGTTTATGTTACTAATAATCCAGGTGCTTTTACTGATGTTGAGTTAGAATTTAAATAAATAGTACAATGGCGTTAAATTTTGCAGATAGATTAGTGTCCAACAATCCTAGTGCATATGGAATTGTTAGAGCTATAGAAGTTAGTGGACACAAAACAGTATCTTCTCTTTCAGCATTGTATAAAATTCCCGACTGTATTCTTTCTGATACAGGGGATAATTCTGGTAATGATTCTCTTGGACAATTGTGGTATGTAATTGATGCCAAAGAAGTTTATCAGCTTGTTAATTGGGAAAAAAGAAATGAAGCTGGAGGATGGAAACCATACTTATCTGGAGTAATTACAGATGAAGCACTGGAAGAGATATTAAAGACTAAGCAAGATAAATTGATAGCCGGAGAAGGGATTAGTATCAGTGAGGATAATGTAATTTCTTGCACTATAGATACATCACTTTTCAGAATGGTGGATGAGCTACCTTCTTTGGAGGAAGCAGAGACAAATAAAATTTATCTTCTTAGAAAAGAAAATAATATCGGAGAACTTCAGAGTTATACTGAATATATAGTAACTATTAAGGTTGACGAAGAAGGGAAAGAAATAAAAGAATGGGAAAAGATCGGTGAATATGATTTATCTATTGAACTTGCTCCCTATCTTAAAATAGAAGATGCAGAAAAGACTTACGTAAAGAAGGAAAACATCGTAGATTCATTCGAAGGTGGTGATCCTAAAGAGCAAGTTTTATCTGCTGAAAAAGGAAAAGAACTTAAAGAACTCGTAGATTCATTAGAGGAAAGAAAAGTAGATAGTGTAACAGCTACTGAGGGAAAAGGAATCATAGTAGAAGGTACTCATAACGATCCTACTATTGGTGTTCTTCGTGATCCTGAGTCTGAAGGATTTTTTACAATCGAAGAAACAGGTCTTAAACTTAGTGGTGTTCAGGATGCTATTGATGAAGCAGTTGGTGAATTAACTGATAGAGTAGAACTTGAATCTGATGTAGTCTATAATATCAATGAAATATTTCCAGGTGAAGGTAAGGGAGAAAATGGAGATCAGTGGCACATCCAATATGCTGCTGCTAAATTAGATGCTTTCCTTCCAGCTGAAAAGAAAGTTCCAGGTATAAAAGTTAAGTTTATTAACTTAGACGGTAACTGGAGAACTTTCACTTTCAATGGTGGATATTTCTTGGATGGTAGAAACTGGAGTTATGATATCACTTCTAATGACTTCACTGAATTAGCTACAGAAAATCTTCCAACAGCTACTCCAGAATCAAATGGAGTAATGTCAAAAGAAGATAAAGCTAAACTTGATGGAATTAGTGAAACTATCAATAAAGATGTAGATGATAAGATTGCAGAAGTTAAAGAGACAATCGATAACTATACTGTAAATGGTTATAAAATTTCCACAAATCCATCTTTAGATAGAAATGATATCGGTCTTGGAAATGTTACTAATGACGCTCAGATAAAACGCTCTGAAATGGGTGTTCCTAAGGGTGTTGCTACTCTTGGAGAAGATGGTAAAGTTCCGGAATCACAACTTCCAGATTCAGTTCTTGGAAATGTTAAATATCAAGGAGTTTGGGATGCAGTTAATAATGTTCCTAAACTTGAACTTAACGATTTTGATTCCAATGGTCATTACTATATAGCTATTAATAAAGGCTCTCAATTTGGATATGATTTTGATCCAGGTGATTGGGTAATTAATAGTAATGGTAGATGGGTTAAAATTGATAATGTAGATTCAGTTAAGTCTGTAAATGGTCAGATCGGAATTGTTGAATTAGGTATAGAGGATATTCCTAATCTTAAGGAAACTCTAGATTCTAAAGCAACTAATGATGATTTCAATAGACACTTAACAGACTATAAGAATCCTCACAAGGTTACTAAAGATCAAGTAGGTCTGGGTAATGTAGATAATACAGCAGATAAGGATAAACCTGTTTCTGATGCTACACAGGCATTAATTGATCAAACAAGAACCGTACTAGAAAATAAAATTTCTGAATTACAAACTAATACTGAGGCAGACTTAGAAGTATTTAGATCAGAATTTGAGAATAAATTAGCCGAACTTGCTGCTAAAGAAGAAGCTGATATTGTTGCTGTTAATAATAGTCTGAAGGAAGCAAAGACAGAACTTCAGAATAATATTGATAACTTAGCATCAAAGACAGAAAATGATTTAACAGTTGCTAAGAAAGAGTTGGATAATAAGATCTCTGAATTATCAACTAAAACAGAATCTGATCTTTCTACTCTTAGAGCTGACTTAGAATCTAGTATTTCTGTAACTAAAACAGAGCTTGAGAAGAGTATATCTGAATTGGCATCTAAAACAGAAAATGATCTTAATACTGCTAAATCAGAACTTGAAAAAGCTATATCAGACCTAACTGCTAAAGAAGAAGCTGATATTGTTGCTGTTAATAATGCTCTTTCTGAAGCTAAGAAAGAATTAGAAAACAGTATCTCTAGTTTAGCATCTAAGACAGAAAATGATCTTAGTTTAGCAACAAAAGATTTGAATAATAAGATCTCTGAATTAGCTACTAAAACAGAATCCGATCTTTCTACTCTTAGAGCTGACTTAGAATCTAGTATTTCCGTAACTAAGACTGATCTAGAATCTAAGATCACTGAATTAGCAACTAAGACTGATGCTAAATTCCAAGCAACTGATTCTAAGATTGAAGCAACTAAGACAGAGCTTCAAACTAATATTGATAACCTATCTCATCGTCATGATGATGATATGAAAGATATTAGAAGAGAAATCGAAGAGGCTACTGCTGGTTCTAATGAAGCACTTAATACACACATCCAAGATAAGAGTAATCCTCATCAAGTAACTAAAGAACAGGTAGGTCTTGGTAATGTTACAGATGATGCACAGGTTAAGCGTTCCGAAATGGGTATGCCAGAAGGAGTTGCTACACTTGATGCAACCGGAAAAGTGCCTTCATCTCAATTACCTAGTTTCGTAGATGATGTAATCGAAGTAGATTCATTTGACTTACTTCCTGAAACTGGTGAAACTGGTAAGATCTATGTAACTAAGGATACTAACTTGACTTATAGATGGTCAGGCTCTCAGTATGTAGAAATTTCTGAATCACTTGCACTTGGAGAAACGTCTAGTACAGCTTACCCAGGAGACAAAGGTAAAGCTACTACAGACAAGGTTAATGCTCATACTTCAGACTACAATAATCCTCATAAAGTAGATAAAGCTCAGGTAGGTCTTGGAAACGTTGATAATACAGCTGACCTCGATAAACCAGTATCTAATGCTACACAGGAATTAGTAGATAATACTAAGAAAGAGCTAGAAGAAAAGATTAATAACTCAGGAAACGACTTACAAGATAACATTGATAAGATTGACGAGAGAGTTACTAATATTGAAGATTCTATTGCTCAGCCTGGTGGTTTAGCTACTCTTGATGATGCCGGAAAAGTACCTCTAGAACAATTGCCAAGTTTAGTAGATGATGTAATTGAAGTAGACTCTTTCGAACATCTACCTGAAGCTGGAGAAGTTGGAAAAATCTATGTTACTAAGGATACTAATCTTCTTTATCGTTGGACAGGGGTTAAATATGTAGAAGTATCAGAATCTCTCCACTTAGGTGAAACGGCTGATACTGCTTATGCGGGAGATAAAGGCAAGGAGACAACTGATAAGGTTAATTCTCATATCTCAGACTTCAATAATCCGCATAAAGTTACAGCCGAACAAGTAGGCTTAGGTAATGTTGATAATACTTCTGATATCAATAAACCTGTTTCTACCGCACAACAAGAAGCTTTAGATGCAGTTAAGACCGAACTTGAGGAGAAAATTAATAACTCTGGTAGTGATCTTCAAGGTAATATTGATAAGATTGACGAGAGAGTTACTAATATCGAAAACTCAGTAGGTGCTCCTGATGGTATAGCTACACTTGATTCCGAAGGTAAATTAGAAGTTTCACAGATCCCTAACGAAGCTCTGAATGTTATCGAAGGTAAGTATATGACTGAAACTCAATTTACTGATTCTGAAGGTGTAGAGTTTATTCCAAGACATAATACTATTTATATTGATAGTATCGGTGGTTCGAATAAACTTTATCGCTGGGATGGATTCAAGTATGTAGAAGTATCAGATTCAGATAATGTTACAGAAGCTATTGACAATCACATCAAAGATTTCAATAATCCACATAAAGTAACAGCCGAACAAATTGGGCTTGGAAACGTAGATAATACAGCCGATATTGATAAGCCAATATCTACTGCTGTTCAAGAAGCTTTAGATACTGTAAACACTAAAGTAACTGAACACACTGAGAATAAAGAAAATCCTCATGGTGTTACAGCAGAACAAATTGGCTTAGGAAATGTAGATAATACGGCTGATCATGATAAACCTGTTTCTAAGGCTACTCAAGATGAAATCGATAGAATTGACGGTCGTATTGATACAATCGATAATTCAATTGGTGTTCCTAGTGGTATTGCAACTCTTGATGGCAATGGTAAATTAACAGATTCTCAAATACCAGACAAGACGATTAATGTTCTTGTAGGTAAACTTATGAGTGAAACAGAATTCAAGGACGAAGAAGGTAATACTTATGAACCTAGAACTGGAGTAATTTATATTGATACTGTTTCTGGTACTGAGAAAATATATAGATGGAATAAATATGAATATGTAGAGATTTCAAATACAGAATTACTTGAAGGTGCATTAAATTCTCACGTTCAGGATAAGAATAATCCTCATCAAGTAACCAAAGAGCAGATTGGGTTAAGTGAAGTAACAAATGATGCTCAAGTTAAGAGATCAGAAATGGGAACTCCGGAAGGTGTTGCTACTCTTAACGAAAATGGTAAAATTCCTGTGGAACAACTTCCAGGACAAGTTGATGAAGTATTTGGAATTGATCATTTCGTATCAACAAAAACAGATATTCCTTCTTCTAGATTAGTAATTGGTTCCACTTACTATGTAGAAGATGAGAAGAAAATATATACAGCAATTTCTGAAACGGAATTAGATGAAGGTGCTACTCCTGATAAAGGTGTAATCTATTCTAATCGAGAAACTAATATAATCTATCGTTGGGATGGTGCTGAATTAGTAGAAATTGGTAACCCTGTTCATCTTGGTGAAGTAGCTGGAACTGCATATCCTGGAGATAAAGGTAAGGCTACTACAGATAAAGTTAATGCTCATGTGGCTGACTTTGAAAATCCTCACCAAGTAACTAAAGAACAGATCGGTCTTGGAAATGTAGATAATACTTCTGATGCTGATAAGCCTATTTCTAGTGCAGTCCAAGAAGCTTTAGATGCTGTTAATAAAGAAGTTTCAGAACATAAAGCTGATAAGAATAATCCTCATGAGGTAACAAAAGCTCAAGTAGGTCTCGGAAATGTAGATAATACTGCAGACCTTGATAAACCAGTATCTAATGCTACACAGGAATTAGTAGATAATACTAAGAAAGAGCTTGATACTAAGATAGATAATCATACTTCAGACTTTAACAATCCTCATAAGGTAACAAAAGAACAAGTAGGACTAGGGAATGTTGATAATACAGCTGATATTAATAAGCCTGTATCTGTAGCACAACAAGCTTTAGTAGATTCTACAAAGGCAGAGTTGAAGAAAGATATTGGTGATATTGAAAAAGATGTTACTAATCACATAGCTGACAAGAATAATCCTCATGAAGTAAATAAACTTCAGGTAGGTCTTGGAAATGTTGATAATACATCAGATATCAATAAACCTGTATCTACTGCACAACAAGCTGCTTTAGATAAACTTAAGAGTGATCTTGAATCTATTATAGGTTCTACAGGAACAGATCTTAGTGCTCACTTGAAAGACTTTGATAATCCTCATAAGGTTACTAAAGATCAGGTTGGACTTGGTAAGGTGGATAACACTGCTGACCTTGAAAAACCTGTCTCTGTAGCAACTCAAGAGGCAATCAATGCTGTTCAGTCTAATCTTGATAAGACCAATATTTCATTAGAGAATCATATTGCAGATAAGAAGAATCCTCATGAAGTAACGAAGGAACAAGTAGGTCTAGGTAATGTAGATAATACATCTGACTTAGATAAACCTGTTTCTCATTATCAACAGGATGCTCTTGATGAACTTGAAAGAAGACTTCAAGGTTCTATTGATGGTTCTGGTTCTGATCTTAGTGCTCATATTTCAGATTTTAATAATCCGCATAAAGTAACTAAGGATCAGGTTGGACTTGGTAATGTAGATAATACAGCTGACAAGGATAAACCTATTTCTGATGCTACACAGAAAGCTTTGGATAGTATTAAGACAGAAACTAATACTATTATCGAAACTCATATAGCAGATAAGAATAATCCTCATGAAGTAACTAAGGAACAGATTGGATTAGGTGAAGTAACAAATGATGCTCAAGTAAAACGTTCAGAGATGGGCGTAGCTGGGGGAGTTGCTACACTTGACCAAGAAGGCAAAGTTCCTAGTTCTCAATTACCTAGCTTTGTAGACGATGTTATTGAAGTAGATTCTTACGATAACTTGCCTACTACAGGTGAAGCTGGAAAGATTTACGTAACCAAAGACACTAACCTAACCTATAGATGGTCTGGTTCTCGATATATTGAAATTTCCGCTTCCTTAGCCCTCGGAGAAACTAGCTCAACCGCATATCCAGGTGACAAGGGAAAAGAAACAATTGATAAGGTTAATACTCACGTAGCTGATCTTAATAATCCTCACCAAGTAACTAAAGAACAGGTTGGACTTGGAAATGTAGATAATACATCCGACCTTGATAAGCCTGTTTCTAATGCTACTCAAGAATTAGTAGACAACACTAAGAAAAAACTTGAGGATCTGATTACTTCTAATGAGGGAGGTCTAGATAATCATATTAAAGACTTCAATAATCCTCATAAAGTAACGAAAGATCAAGTAGGTCTAGGTAACGTTGATAATACTTCAGATAAAGATAAACCTTTGTCTGATGCAGCTAAAGAAGCTATCAACGAGGTTAAGACTCTAATTACTTCTTCTGGAACTGACTTAAGCAATCATATTAAAGATTATACAAATCCTCATAGAGTAACTGCAGAACAAGTAGGTCTCGGAAATGTAAATAATACTTCCGACCTTGACAAACCTATTTCTAATGCTACTCAGAAGGAACTTGATAAACTTGACGCTAAGATTGATAAGATTAATACAGATCAGGGAACAGATCTTAGTGCTCACTTGAGAGATTTCAGTAATCCTCATAAAGTAACTAAAGAACAAATTGGACTCGGAAATGTAGATAATACTGCAGATCTCGATAAACCAATATCTACTGCTACACAAAAAGCAATTGATGATGCCAAAGCAGCTAATAATACTGCTTTAGATAATCATGCTAATCGTACAGATAATCCTCATAAGGTAACTAAGGATCAAGTAGGTTTAGGTAACGTTGATAATACAGCCGATATTAATAAACCTGTATCTGTAGCACAGCAGAATGCTCTTGATACTTTATCTAATAGTTTAAATACAGCTATTAATAATCACGTAGGTAATACTAATAATCCTCATCAAGTAACTAAAGAACAAGTAGGTCTCGGAAAAGTAGATAATACATCTGACTTAGAAAAGCCTATTTCAGTAGCAACTCAAAACGCTATTTCTGAAGTTGTTTCTAATCTGGATAAACATATTGCAGATAAGAACAATCCTCATGAAGTAACAAAAGAGCAAATTGGACTTGGTAGAGTTGATAATACATCAGACCTCGAGAAACCTATTTCAACAGCTACTCAGGTTGCTCTTGATAAGAAGGCTGAACTTGGACCTGATGGAAAAATACCTGAAAGTCAATTACCTGAAAGAACAATGCATAGTTTGTTCTATAAGGGTACTTGGGATGCTGAAAGGAATTTACCAACACTAGCTAATGGAGATAAGGCACAAGATGGTGATTACTATTTAGTTAATAATGATGGTGAGTCCTTTGGATATAAATTCATGGTAAATGATATTATATTCAATGCCAGTGGAATTTGGTATAGAATGATGGGCTCTAATAAGAGAGATAATCCTACTGAATTTAAGATTACTAAATTCACAGCAGATAGAACTTTATTAGAGAGAGGTGAATCAACAGAAATTACTCTTGAATGGGAATATCAATTGATCCCAAGTGGACAAATTAATTTCCAATTCATAGATACTCATGATATTCCTGTTGAGGAACGTACTTATAAGATTACTGCCACTGGAGGACAAACATTCACATTGAGAGGTTCGTATCTAAGTGAAGTTGCAACAGCTACTTTAACGATTGATACAGCTGATAAGGTTTATGTAGGTGCATCAAGTAATTCTGCTCCTACTGACTCTGACTTTATAGCAATGAATTCTTTCTTCTCCTTCGGTGATAATGAATTCCCATTCACTCCTATTGATTGTTCAGGAGGTAAGTATATTTACGTAGCAATTCCAACAGAAGAGTATAGTAAGTATAGAATCTATTGTAATAATTATCCTGTTGATGATGTAACAGTATACTCTAGACGTATAACTAACATCTTTACTGGATATACTGATTATACAATTACTAAACTTGCTAATCTCTATCATGGAATACTAAATATTGAAGTTAAATTAATTGATAAAAGATAATGCCAGAAAATAATTTAAAAGGAACGGTACTCTATTCGGGTATCGTTCCCACCAATACTTCTGACGTATATCCAACACATTCAGCCATTTATGGTATGGGAGGCTACCGCTCAGTGAAAACAATAGCTGAGCGGGATGCTATTCCTGTAGAGCGTTTAGAATTAGGTGCTAAGGTATTAGTTACTGACCTAGAGACTGAATATTATGTACGAAGTATTGCAGAGGAAGGTACTGTAACTTGGGAATTAGATACTAGACTAATAGCAGATAGATTACTTCCTACTCCTATGATGGAAGGTACTTGGAGTTTTTCTAATAGTCTTGGAGAAGAAGTAACTGCAGATAGCCTTGGTATAACAAATGTAAATTCTAAAGTTATAACTATAGAGAAAGGATATAAAGCAAGTTTAGCTGGTAGATTTAAATGGACAGTAACAGATTACCAAACATATAAAGATCCAGAAACTTGTAGTGGAGATCTTGGGACTACTTTACCTAGTAATGGAGTATTTTCGGAAATTAGTAATATAACTGGTATAACAGAAAATAGAATAATTAAGGAAACTATTTCAGCCAAGAAAAAAGGCTTAATGATTAGCGGAAATTCTGTTATAAAAGCAGAAGGACTTGATAGTTTTTCCGATCAATATGAGATAAAGTTTAGACCAAGAATATATTTTGGAACAGTAACTAGTAAAACTCCATCTGCTAGTGATATATTAGCATTATCAGGAACAAAATTATTGGATGAAAGTAACTCTGAAAGAATAACTAATATTACCGCTTCAGGTACTCAGTATTATTGCTATTCTTACCCGAAAGAACTTGGAACTCTTAGTATGATTGTTCAAAATGGAGGTGCTGCTATATTAGAAGATTTTACTAGATCTGAAATTAATATAGTAAGTGGTTCTGGAATTTCAACTTCTCATTATGTATATATTTCGAAATACAAAGGAGCATTTCAGAATGTTATATTAGATTTTAAAATTTAAAAATAGAATACAATGGCTAAATATCCGGCACAATTACAATCTGCGAATCTTAATGAATTCGGTATTGTCTATGCTGAAGAAATACAAGGCCATAAAACAGTTGCTACTCTGAATGCACTTTATGCTATCACAGATCCTATTCTTAGCAAATCCGTAGTGAATGCAAATAATGATGCTATCGGGCAAGAATGGTTCGTTACATCAGAGGGTTGTTATTACAGATTAGACAACTGGGCCAATAGACATACAGCTTCTGGATGGATTAAACTTCAAGTAATAGATACAGAGTTTAATAGTCTTTCTGCACATGGAGCTGATAAGATAAAAAATTTCACGACATCTCCTAGCACAGTTACTCTCAACTATAATACGTGGAGATCTTCGACTGTTAATGAAGATGGAACCGCTGTGATAAACGCTGCTACTCAATCTGCAGCGGGTGTTCTAAGCGCAGCGGATAAAACTAAATTAGATGGATTAAATACAGATTCTATTAATGATATATCTGTAACATCTAATGCTAATAAAGCTACTATTACATTTGTATCTGATAATGGTAATGAAAAAGATATAAGTACTACTATAGACTTTCCTATATCTACTTCTTCCGCAGCAGGTACAATGAGCGCCAAAGATAAAACAGAATTAGATAGAATTAATACTGCTAACTTTGCTCTTGGCGCTGTAACTCCTGCTGCGTCTACTGTAAGAATAGCTGCTTCTAAAACAAATGTTACTGATGGTACTACCGCTGCGAATAATATTACGCTGCCTGCTGCTACTCAATCTGCAGCGGGTGTTCTAAGCGCAGCGGATAAAACTAAAGTTGACCGAATCACAGGTACTAATCATGTTATCTCTCAGCCTACTACAACAGCTACCTCAAGAGTAATTACTATAACGGGTATAAATCCTACAGATAATAAAGCAGTTTCTAGTTCTATTACTCTTCCAGAAGTATCAGAAACTCAGGCAGGCCTTGCAAGTGCATCTGATAAGAAGACTCTCAATGCTATTAAAACTCTTGGGAATTCTTCTCACTTGAAAGATGATGGTTGCTGGACTAGAACAGCTTCTAATGTAGCTATAAACTTCACTTGTACTGATGTTAGTGGTAATTCTACAGATACTGACGCAAAAAGTGAACATTCTGTTAATATTGGAGCTGCATCATCTACTCTTGCAGGGGTAATGACTTCAACCGATAAGACTGAACTTGACAGAATAACCACAGCGAATTTTGCTTTAGGTGCAGTTACGCCAGCAGCTTCAAGTGTAGCTATCGCAGCAACAAAAACAAATATTTCTACAGGAGTTAGTGCAGCAAACAATATAACTCTTCCCGCTGCAACTGCTAGTGTAGCTGGTGTTATGACTGCTGCAGATAAAGTAAAGCTTGATACTACTCTTCCTAACTTAATTAACTCTAATAAAACAACTATTGATAATTATACTGTAAATGGAATTAAAATTTCTACTAATCCCGTTGTAACAGGAGCAAATACTAAAGTAACTGGGTATTCAAAACCAACTACGACTGGAGCTATTGCAGCAACTGATAGTATCAATGGAGCTCTTGGAAAATTAGAGAAAAAGTTAGATGATGAAGTAACTAATAGAACTAATGCTGTTTCAAATCTAACTAATACAGTAAATAATAATAAGACTACAATAGATAACTATACTGTTGGAGGAATAAAAATTTCTGCTAATCCTAAAGTGGCAAATGGAACAAATACTACAGTATCTACTGCTAATAGTACGATTACTTGGTCTCTAAACTCTACTATATCACTTACTAGAGTTAATGCTTCTAGTGGATTCTATCAGACTTCAGATAAACGTTTGAAATCAGATATTAAACCTTTGGAACATACACTTGAGGAGATTTGTTCTATTCCGACAGATTCATTTATTTTAGGTGGGAAAAAAGACCTTGGAACTATAGCACAAGAACTTGAACCAACTTTCCCTGAACTAGTAACAGACGCCGAACTTAAACAATCCGATGTACCTAACCCTGAAAACTTTGAAACCATTGAGAAAGATGGTGAAACTTATGTTCTAGTTAAAGAAGTTGATTATGCTAAAATGAGTGTTCTAGCAATCGAAGGTATTAAATTACTTAAGGCCGAAATAGATGAACTTAAAAAGCAGTTATTAGATAAATAAAATAAAGGGAGGTTGATCAAGAGTAAAAACTTGATTGCCTCCTTTTAAATTTAAAAGTAGGAATGAAATGGATCAAATAATTAATTTTAAAATAAATACAGAACTATTTACAAGTAGATCTGAAGCGATCCTAGCCTTAGAAAACATTATATTTACTCAAGGAGAGCCAGTTATTGCAATTTATGGAACTACTTCTCAAAATGCTAAAATTATTCTAGCCGTCGGAAAAAGAAATGGAGCTGGAAAAAATGCATTTGAAATAATTTCCACTAAAGAAGATATGTCTGAAACTTTGAATATTATTAATTCTTTGAATAATGAGTTCACAAAACATATCAAAGCAGAAGCAGGTGATAAGCTTGGACATGTAATAACAGGAGGAGATATTGTTTTCTCTGGAGGTATAGGAACTGTAGTTTCGGCTGGAAAGGTAAAAAATAAACTTACTTTTACTGGTGGAACTTTTGAAGGAACAGATAAAACTACATTTGATGGTTCTGAGGCTGTAACGATAAAAATTCCTAGCCCCTCATTTACTGTTCCTAAACCATTAGGACATGCAATAGCTGGAGAATCTAAGGAGTGGGCTAGAGCTGACCATGTGCATGAAGCTCCTAAATCAGTCTCTGGAAATGCTGGTAGTGCTGATAAATTAAGTTCTAAAAGAAATATAACTTTAACCGGAGCTGTTACTGGAGGTGTAGTAACTGATTTTTCAGGAGATATTACAATTAATACTTCCAAAAACCATACACATGATATTTCAGAGGTTACTGGTCTACGAGGTGAGTTGAACACCTTAGAAGCAACTAAAGCTCCCATTGAAAGTCCTATCTTCACAGGAACTCCAGAGGCTCCAACAGCTCCACAAGGAACTAATACTAATCAGTTAGCTACTACTGCATTTGTTATCAAGGAAATTGGAGAAAAAATAGAAGCTGCTGTAGCCTTGAAATTTAAAGGAACTCTCGGAACAACTGGAACTGTTAAGAGTCTTCCTGCTCAACATACAACAGGTGACGTCTATGTTGCCACTACTGGAGCTCCGAATGTATTAGGACTTAGACTTGAACCTGGTGATATAATAATTTGTATCAAAGATGGTTCAACTGCTAATGATTCTGATTGGACAGTTGTACAGACTAATATAGATGGAGCTGTAACAGGACCAGGAAGTGCAGTTTCTGGAAATCTAGTACTTTTTAATGGAACTACAGGAAAAGTTATATCAGATTCTGGTCTTTCATTAGCAGACCTAGCAAAAGTAACAACTACTATCTCTGCAGGTCCTGGTTTAACTGGAGGTGGATCTATTGGAGGAAATCAAGTAATATCACATGCTTCTCAACCAACTACAGGAACTAATGCAGGGGGTAATTCTGGAGCTTTTGTCACAAACATTAAGATCGATTCCTTTGGACATGTTGTAGAAGCCTTAAAAGGAGACTTAACTGGATCATATCTAGCACCCTCCGGAGAATATATTTCAGGAATTACACTCTCAGGGAATACACTATCAGGAAATTCTAAACCATTCCCTAATATTGAAATTGAAAATGGAGAAGTAGGTGGATCGGAAGAATTTGTTACTGGAATCTCTGTAAATACTATCTTAAATAATCATAGAATTCAAGTTAATAAAGGAACAATCCCTGGAATAATAGTAACTGGAGATGGTGGTGAAGGAAATCCTAGAAAATATGTTTCAGGAATAGAATCAGATGGACATCATGGAATATCTTTTACTACTTCCGAAGAATCTGGAATGGTTAAGGTTTCAAAAGATGGTTCAGCTGATTATTTAGGAAATAAAGTTCTCTCTGGAGTTAGTTCTGGAAATACTTATGCAACTACTGTAACTCAAGATACTGATGCTTTGAGATTAACTACTACTATTTCAGAGATAGATGGTGGAGATGATCAAGGAAGCCAAGGAAAACGTCAAGTAATTAGAGTAAAAAGATATACTACAGGTGGAATTCTTCCTAGTGGATTAGCTTCAGGGGAAATAGCAATAAACTTGGTTGATAATTACCTCTATGTCGGAAATGAAAAAGGTGGAGTTCAAAGAGTCTATCCGAATGCTACACCACAAGTAGATGGTCTTTTATCAGCCGAAGATAAATCACGCCTCGAAAAAGCTATATCTGATATCGCTGATCATGCTTCAAGTCTGGGAACGATAAATACTGAGCTTGATGTTCTTGAGGAAGATTTGAAAGACACGAAGGAAAAATTAACTGAAAAAATTTCTCAAGAATCCGAGGCGAGAAAAACGGCTGATCAAGATTTTAAGGAAAACTTGAATACTGAAACTCAAGAAAGAACTACCGAAGATATTGCTATAAGAGAATATATAGACTCTACAAAATCAGAGTTAAATGAAAAGATAGATAAACTTATTGGTTCAGGAGGAGAGACTGAAGGAGGATTAGCTGCAGAAGTGGAAGCTAGAAAACAAGGAGATAAATATAACTTCGATCTCTTAAAATTTGCAATTCAGAGAGTAAATTCATCTGCTGGTTTTGAAGATCCTGATCCCGATGATGACGGTATTTATAGTAATTTCCCGAGTCTTTCAGATACACATTACTTAGGTGGACAGAGCAATTTAGTAGGATGTCTTAAGGTTCTTGACCAGAAAATTTATGAACTAGAACAAGCACTAACCATTAAAACACTCTAATATATGGCATTAACTAATTTTTATAAAGGACCTGAAGCTGAATATTCTAGAGAGAAACATATTAATGGTATTTATATGAGCACTGATTCTAGAAAGCTTTGGATATTCGGACAACCAACACAAGAATTATCAGATATTATAGAAAAAACTGATTATGATGCTCTTGAATCTAAAGATCCGAATTTAATATATATCGTAAAATTATCAGAAGAATGAAAAAATTAATTCTAACCCTGATCACTACTCTATTAATTATTTCTTGTGGTACTACCCGAAAATTTAATACTACTTTTTATGAAGGCTTTTCGATAGAACCACAAAGAATAGTAGATAGTATAACTACAGCAAATTTACTTCCGGCGTTTATGGAATATCGAGAATGGCCTAAGTCGATGTATTTTACTAGTGATTCAGTTATAACTACACAGTATACAACTATAACCACTAAAGAAGATACGACTTATGTATTCTCGATAACTGAATCCGCCGGAGATAGTATATACTTAATTAAATTTAGAAAAGAATAATAGTTATGGATTTTGTATCAGTATTTTCAACATTAGCTGCTTTAGTGGCTGGTGTTCCTGTTGTTACGCAGGCAATTAAGAAACTTATAGGTAAAGAACTTCCAGGGTGGGCTAATCAATTAATTTCTTGGATAGTTGCCATTGGATTATGTATGTTCGGTTGGTTTTTCGATCTTGGATGTCTTGCTGAAGCTTCTTGGTGGCAATCTCTCATAGTAGGCGCTGGTGTTGGATTAGCTAGTAACGGTGTATTTGATATCGCTCTAGTTCAGGGAATACTTGAACTTATATTCGGAAAAATAAAAAAGTAATTATGAGATCTTACGGTTATATTAAAACAGAAAACCTAGAAAGTTACTCAGAATATAAACCACAACCTATCACACTTCCGGCCGAATATAAACTCAAAGATATCGGCAAAGTGTGGGATCAAGGTAGTGTCGGAAGCTGTGTTAGTCATTCAATAGCAGAAATGTATAATTTTTATCAGCTAAGTCATGGAAAAACTCTAGAGAAAAAGCCTGATTGGTTATACTATCTTAGAGCTGATAAAACAATAGATGGAATGATGCCTGCCGAAGGTTTTGAGTTAATGAAAACGGCCGGAGAAATAAAAATCTTCTCAAGAATATCAACTATCGAAGGAATTAAACATGCAGTAATAACAAATGGACCTGCATTTATAGCTGTCATTGTAAGAGACGGAGAACGTGATGATTTCTGGAATGGTTCTGAAAACTTAGGAGGACATGCGATAAGTATTGTTGGTTTCTCTAGAGATGGATTTATGATAAAAAATTCTTGGGGTTATGGATATGCAGAGTCCGGTTTTTCTGAGATGAGCTATGAAGATGCTGGAAAAGTAATTCGAGAAGCTTGGACTATAATAGAATAAAAAAAGAGACTAGTAAAGGGTTTAATTTTCCCAATACTAGTCTTTTATTTTCTTTATATTCTCTCTATAAATACTTCATAATCATCCTTACAATACCAACTTGGACATGTATGAGGATTTCCATGTCTATTTCTTTTTCCTCGGTCTATATAACTTTTCCATCTATATATTGTATCAGATTTCTTAAGAGCTTTCCACCAAACATCAAGTGTCGTTTTTATCCATGAACCTTTCTCAGCTATTATGTCTGATGGATTAACTAAAGGTTTATTATTATCATAGTCTCTCAAGTGATGCCAAATATAAGGTCCAGTATATACAAATCTCTTCGGCCTTGGAGAATATACGGCGATGAATTTTTGGTCGTCAGAATAATCATCATCTCCTGTGTAACAAAAATCTACTTGAATCTCTTTTATCCCGACCCTCCTTAGTATCGCCGTTTTTTCATCAGGCCGTAAATTATAATACTCATCTCTTATTATCTTTTTCCCAGTCAAATCTCTAAGATAAAAGAATCTACCATTACCTTCTTTCCCAGGGATCATATCTTTAGGAGACTTACCTAATAGAAAAGTTTCAATATAACCTTTGGGAAATGCATAAAATCCCTTCCTAACTGGAGCTGTATGAAATCCTCGAAAAGGTGAATCCCCAGGGAGTGATCCCTCTTTATGATCCTGTGGAGATAAAGTACCCCACCTAAAAAATTCATAACTATTCCTCTTTTTCATAAACTCTATTTTTAAAAGTTACAGCCGAAAATCTCTTCTTTACTACTTTTAAGACTTTTTTCTCCAAAGATCGATACTCATTAGAAGAATAATCACGTTTTAATTCAATATATTCCCAAGGCTCGTCGTAAATAAATTCCCAATCAGATGTGCACTTAATTAATTCAGCTGTCCATGGATCTGAATGTCTCCACCTAAGATAAATACAATAACCTTGAGATAAAATCGGATCAAGAAAATAATAATAACATTGACTTGGACACCATATTAAATCCTCTATCCAATAACCTAATAATTGTTCGTTCATATATAATATACTGTTTTTCATTAACATATATAAGGAAATAAACGTTCCTTTAAGTCAGAGTGGAGAAGTGAAATATTATAGTATTACAGTAAGAATATCGCAATCCATTACTGGTAATGTATCAATATATCCTTTTGTAAATACTAATTTACCCAATTATTCAGATTATACTAGAAGATACTCTGTAAGCGGGGGAGTTGCGGTAATTGAATGGAATAGTAATATAGGAGGAGTAGAATGTAATATTCCGAATGATAGAACTACAACTACAATAGTTCGACCTGGTAGTAATATATGTTTTAGATATTATTATAATAACTCATGGAGTACTTATTCTAGAGAATTAACTCTAAAATTAGAAAATCAAAGTTTTACTATTTAAACAGATTTACATCTGATTTAATGAAAATACAATACTATCTCCATCATTATAATATCCAAAAGATGGTATTATTGAAACTTGAGGAGTACTAACTATATTCCAAATTACAGTACCTTTGGAAATTATTGCATGACCACCTCTTTGTTCATTAATACCTATTGTAGATGCAGTAAAGATTGTTCCTCTTTCTGTTCCTATACTATAACCTAGTTGAACTTCATTTAAATACCTTCCAGAATTATTGATTACAGTATAAATTATATCTACTGTATTATCTTCACCATCTTGACTTAAAAGAACGTTTATGTTGGAGGGTGATGGCCAAGAATTACCATTTTCCTGAATACCACTTCTTGTTTGAGAAAGTCTTAAGTTACCACTTCGACTTGACATACTACTATTTGCACCTGCTGTTACAGAATTTCCACTTCCTGAGAATGCTCCACCTCCAGTATTATCTACAGTACCTGTATAACTAGCAGTTTGCCAACTACCCCAAGATGTAGAAGACCAGTTATTACCCCCATCAGTAGAAGATTGTGTTCCATCTCTATATTGAGAAGTAACTGTTACGGACTTCGTTCCACCACTTGCATTAAAATTTAATGATGTTGGATTTGCAGAAAATGAATAATCCCTTACAGTTCTAGTTTGAGTACCAACGGCTTGACTACAACTTACTGTTTTCTTTGTTCCCGATCCACTTTGAGTATAGGTAATTGTAGCACTTCTAGCTGCTCCAGTATTTACTCCAACACTTACACTTGCACTATTTGTTCCTGTTCCAGTAGGGGTAGTTGAAGAAAACGCTGAATTTGTACTTGATGCAGTATAACTAACAGCTGACCAATTATTACCATAACTAACCTCACCGTTAATATCATTTGTGTATTTGGGTCTGGATCTAGAAACTATACTTACTGTTTGATTACCACCATCTTTTGTAAAACTTAGAGAAGTAGGTGAAACACTAAATTCATACTCCGTAGTAGTAGTCGTTGTTGCACCAGATTGAGATAGATTTGCCGAAGCTGTTTCAGATGTATCTCCTGTACATCTAACACTGAGAGTACCTGATCTTGAAGAACCTGAGTTTGCGCTTGCTTTTACAGTTATAGTATTTCCTGAAGTAGTTTGAGAAAAACCAGTTCCTAAATTTGTTGGATAAATTTCCCAACCAGTACTTCCCCATGATCCATAAGTAGTACCTGATACTGAGTTTACAGTAACTAATCTACGTTGAGATGTAACAGTAAAACTTTTACTTTCACCTGTAGCACTGAAAGATGCTGATGTAGGATTAAGACTGATACTATATTCATAATAAGTTCTTTCTGTTGCAGCTGATTGAGTAATTGTGGCTTCAGGAGAATTTACTCCACTATATGTGCCTCTAACTCGAACAGATCTAGTAGATGTTGATGAATTACTATTAGCAGTAACAACAGCCCCAGAAATTGAGAAACCAGAAACAGGAGATACTATAGAGAAACTTGTTACGTTTTGATTCCCTGAATCTAAAGGCTGTGTACTTCCTGAACTCCAAGTCCTAGTACCATCTCTATGTGCTGTACCTGATAGTGTTGAAGTACCACCAGAAGCACTGATTGTTGTAGGATTAGGAGTACATGTTACAACCCAAGTATTCCATGCATCTGAATAAGAGTTTTCTGCTTGACTAACATTAGCGCTAGATGCTGAACTAGATTTACCATTCATCGTGATAGTTAATGAAACAACAGCCACAGTAGTTTGTCCGGATCGGGTTGTACCTTTAGATCCAGTATTAGCCAAACCACTCGAGGAATTTACGGTTGCTGTTCCTGAAGTTCTATTAAATGTTGGAGTTCCGCCGGATGTGAGTGTTGTTGTTTTTCCGGATACCCAATATACCGTTTGTTCATAGGAGTAGCTAGGTGTCGAATTACCTCCAGCGGCTGGAATGACTGTAGGATAACTGAAAGCTGTGATTCTTGGATTGCTATAACTATCCCCACTCGGTTTAATAGAGTCTGCATTTTGTTTATGAGTTGCAGTAGCTGTTTTCTTAGGATCAGAACCAAAAGATTCAGACTGAGTCCATGTTATAGTACCACTTGGTTGTGTTGATCCGGTATTTGCTCCATAACTGATAGTATCATTCGCGGCGGTCCATGTTCCAGAACCTGAATTGGAACTAGTATACCCCACATTTGTCTGTGATCCCTCTACATAGATACGGTTTCCTGCATTACTGTAACTGTATTGTCTCTTATATGAGGTAACTGTAAATTTCTGTGATCCTCCCGCCGCGGATATAGTAGCTGTCGTAGGAGTTACAGAGAAAGTATATTCCCAATCAAGACGCTCTATATGGTCCTGGGGAACAAGCTGATCGGTTGCATAGGTATAACCTTTTTTTATATACAAACCAGCTGATTCAATTTGGCTTCTTGTAGGACACATTGTAGTATCTCCAGTGAAAGAGCCTGCCTTTAATGTATTACAGAAAGCCTTTGTTGCTATTAATAAGTCTGCCATAATTAAATTGGTTTAATGATTCAATAAAAAATAAAACAAAGAAAATCTCTATCTTTTTCTTGATAAATTTTTCTTTGTTCAGATATAAGGATTTCCGCCGTTTTCTTCCGCGTTTTGTTATGGTAAATCTAGTTCAGCATCTAGCGCTAATGTTAGTCAAGCAGAAAATAGGATTGAAAATACGTCTTGGAATTCTTGGAATGTCTCTGTTAGTGCCGATAAAACAAATTTTCCTAGGGAGGGTGGTACTACAACAGTAAGAGCTAGTGCATCAAGATCTGGTACACATACTTGGAGTTCGGGTTCAACATCTTCAGCAAGTGATTCTGGAACTCCTTCACTGAGTTTATCTAATACTTCTGGATTCTCTCTATCTTCAAGTTCTGGAACTTCTGTAACATTAACAGTATCAGTTAATAATGGTGCAGGAAGAAGCACAAGAGTTACAGCATCCTATGGAGGAGCTAGTGATTGGGTTGAAATTAATCAGGAAGTAGGTATACTTACTAAAAGAGAAACTGTTACTTCAGAACAATATTCTATATCAATCAGCCCTAGTTCATTGAGTTGGTCTTGGAATGATACTAGTTCTAAATCATTTTCAGTATCTTCTCAGAAAAGAGATGGAGAAAGACATCGAGATGGAACAAGTAATGATGGAGGTAATACATGGAATTGGGGAAATTGGGTTCCATCAGCTAGTTCTTATAATTGGGGAAATTGGTATAATGTAACTTATTCAGGACCTACGCTTTCAGGAAGTTCATTCTCTATTTCAGGAAGTACAGTAAAACCTACTTCGAACAATACAGGATCTTCTGGTAGAACTGGTACTATTACAGTTAGTAATTCTGGAGATAGTGCTACTCTTAGTTTAAGTCAAGGAATAAATAGAGATTATGACTATAGAATTAGAGTTAGTAGTAATTCTTATAATTTTTCCTCTAAAGGAGGTTCGACAACTATCACTGTATACCCTGAAGAAAGAACTGGTACTGGAAATCCTGTAGTTTTTGGTTCTTGGACAGCTAGTTCAACAGGAAGTTATGATCTTAGTACTAGTAGTTTACCTTCTGGAATTTCTGCATCCAAATCTGGAAATACAGTAACTGTTACTGCAACAGCTAATTCAAGTACTTCTTCTGGAAGAAGCGGATCATTTACAGTAACTCATTACAATACTGCATATTCTGGAAGTAGACCTAGTGCTTCAGTCAGTATAACTCAAGATAGAGAAATATCAGTGAAAACTAGAGAAGTAAGAAAATATTTTTTCTCTGTTAGTCCGAGCTCGTTAGATTTTACTTCAGATGGTGGATCAAAAAGTGTAACAGTAACTTCATACTATCAAACAGCTACTCAAATAAGTACTGATAATGGACCTTGGCTTCCAGCGAGTCCTACTTTTAGTGGAAAAACTGGAGTTACTCCTTCAGCAGGCTCTAGTAGCAATTCTGCATTTTCAGTTGGTTCAGTATCTGGAAGTAGTGGAACTTATACAGTTAACGTAACTGCTAGTTCTAATAGTTTTACTTCTAATAGATCTGGAAGTTTTAATATATCACAGAGTAGATCAGGAAATTATAGTGATTTTACCAGTGATGACTCCATTTTAAACGTTCCTTTAAAACAAGAGGGTAAAGTTGAAATAAAAACTGAAACTAAATATCTTTATAGATTTAGTGCTAATCCAATATCTTTGAAATTTAAAGCCTCCGGAGGAAAATTACAAACTAATATATCATCCTATAGAACTAAATATACAAGAACTTCCACGGATGGAGGTAATACTTGGGGTAATTGGGTAGCTAGCTCTCCAGAAGGAGTTAGTGATTATACAGAAACAGTATCAGGAGATGGATTTACTTTTGGAGGTAGTGGAGGATATGTTACTGCTTATAAGAATAATTATCCTTCTAAGAGATATGGAAAACTAATTTTAAAACAAAATAGGCCTACAGGAGAAACAATAGATCCAGATAGTTCTTATCACACTATAACTATAGATCTTGAACAAGAAGCCGGAGAAAGTAATACAGTCGATCTTGTCTTTAATGTTTCAAATGATACTGGTAAATTTATAAGTGGATTATCTATTTGGTATACATTAGGTGGAAATACATATACTATATTTACTGCTTCATCTATGAATCCTGGTGGATCTAGAGGAGGGCATGCAGTAGTACCCAAAAACACAACAATAAGATGGTCTGCTAGTGCTCCTTGGGTAGTATCTCCTGTGATTGGATACTATTCAGAGGATGTTTCTGTAAATTTCTCAATTCACTCTTAAGTATTAAAAGTTATGAATACATCATTGTTAGCACTAAAATTTCCAGAACCAGGGCTAATTGAAGATTGTATTTGTTTCAGGTCGTCATGATATGCATACCAAACTCCTGAAGAACTCCATGAAAAAACATTATAATCATTTACTACTTGTATTGAAAAAGTTTCTGTATCTCCTGGTAAAACTCCTGAACTAGATATTTCTTGAGTACCATATACAAAACCATTACTTATCAAGGTAAGATGAGCCCCATAGGGTTTACTTGGATTTCCACTCCAAGTAACGATAAAGTTAACATAAATGGCTTTTGCATATTGTTCTAAAGGAACGTTTAAAGTAAGAGAAAAATAAGACTAGGAAAATAAAATCCTAGTCTTATATTCTTTTATGAATCAATAGTATACTTAGTATTCATTAAGATTGTTGATTCTTCTCCAGTATCAGGGTTTTCTATAATAAGATAATAATCCTGTCTCTTATACACATCTCCGAGCCCACGAGACGGACTCCTATCT
>ERZ1027254.342-NODE-342-length-26309-cov-11.878495_pt1 | contig 26309 bp, 21 predicted proteins | sample MGYA00519473_ERZ1027254 | MGnify/ENA primary metagenome ERZ1027254 (study PRJEB26926, sample SAMN06164781) | human gut metagenome | biome: ENVO:00009003; feature: ENVO:2100002; material: ENVO:00002003 | host: Homo sapiens | place: USA | collected 2012 ...
GAGTTCGTCGGCAGCGTCAGATGTGTATAAGAGACAGTCATAAGACTTTACATGCTGAAGTATTTTAATCCATCTGTCAGCGCCCGTGTATGCTCTATCAATGCACATTCTCAGATATTCAATATATGTTTTATTTACTTCATGTACGTATAATTCTTCTGGTTCATCTATTCTTCTGTATTTAGGTGTATTCAATGTTGAACATATTGAACTTGTCCCATGTGGCAATTTAGATGCAATAACATCCCAAGCATTTGGATATCGTTCAATTGCACTCCTTGCTAACTCAATTTTCTGTTCAACCGTCAATGCACTCTCATTAATCCAAGCACAAAAGACCACATCTAACACACCTTTAGGGCTATTATTTATACTAAATTTAATATTATGTGAGTCAATCTCCCATAACCACTCCAAAGCTCTTGCAACATATTTCTTTTGCTGAATTAGTTGTTCTACGGCCCATAAAACATTGGTATAGTAATGTCGACTTGTCATAAAGTCTCCATCTTTTTCTGCAAACAAGTCGATTAAGCCTTGAGATACCTCTATTTCAGATTCTAGTTTTCTTAAAACACTTTCCGGTGAAGCTTCGCACAACTCTGGCAAATATTGTGAAATATATCCCCATCTTTCTTTACTGGTAATAGTATCCAAAACTTTTGCTACTATATTATCAATTTGCTTTTGATTTTCTTCATGCCCTCTATAATACGCACGCATAATAAGAGTTCTTATCATCCCCTTTTTTAACGTTGGAGACCACTCTGGTTTCTTTGCGTAAATACTCGCCTCAAAATGCTTTTCAAAAGGGTACTCAAAAATAGGCTCTGATTCTATCAAAACCTCATAAAATAGACTTATAAATTTATCCCACATCTCATCATTTATATAAAGATCCAACTCTTCCCATGCATCTTCTACACTAGCAAGCTGCATATTGCTCCCTCTATAGCTATTATTCGATACTATGTATGGATTTTCTCTATGTAAATACTTTCCCAATTCTTTTTTGCAGTCACTGTATGCTTTTCCTGACAATTCTTCGAAAACCAATACATCTCCGGTTGCTTCAGTCCATTTACCACATAAAAGAGCAGCTATAACCACATCTGAATGGCCTTCTATCCAATCTGGCTTATCATACATCGCACCATCAAAAAGCTTTTTCTTTAATGGCACATATAATCCATGGGTATTATCCACCATCTTATAGGCTTCATTTGCATCTATGCCAAGTTCTTCTAATGAATCTATAATATTTCTTTTTGTCCTTTTTCTCAGAACCAATTTATTTTGTGTATAGCAAGGTTCATCTTCACCATATATAAAAATATTGGTATTATTAGGAATTACCACTATACTATCTGCATAAAAAAACGGCACTAAAATATTCCCTGACAAATTTGAATGTTGTAATTTATTCCACTCCTTCTCCGACTTAACCACCAATGTGATTCTTTTTGAATTCTTATTTTTTAATTCATTTAAAATTCTATAAGTTGTCTCTTCTCTCGATTTTCCAACAACATATACCTTTGTATCATTTAGAGAATTTTGGAATTTTGATTCAAATTGTTCATCATCAAGTTTGAAAAAATCAAGTCCCATTCCTTTATATTTTGTTTCTCTCCTAATCTGCGCATCAATATCCGCTATTGAATAGGTAGTTATTTTCTCTTTATTTAAATTTGAGATTTGATTTAAAACTAATTCTAATTTTGATTCTAATGCAGCAAAATAAGTTCCGATTTCCTTTCTCATATCACCCAAAAACATTTCCAATGCTTTATCCGAATCATTTTCTTCTAAATAAGTTATTATAACCTGCATAAAGTGATGAATATACGTTTCTGTCTCCATTATCGGAATTTCATAACTCACCATCAAATCATATAACTCATTATGAAGTAATTGCGAAAAATCATATCCATTATTATCTTTTAATCTTTTCGCTATCCTAATTAGATTATCCTTTGAAAATACGGAATATAAATCATCTTCAAATTTCACCAAAACATCCGGATTATTCACAAAAAAATCCCCTGTGGAAACAAATAGCTTTTGCCATTTATAATTTTCCTTAACACAATCTAATTTTTCTTTAACACCATCGAATAATAAATCGACTATAGTATCTTTTATTTTTTCTTTCATAAGCGAAAATCCTTTATTTATACACCAAGTTCAAGTAATCACTGATGTTTTTTCTTAATAATTTCACAATATGTGCTCGGTTTTATACTATAATAGTGGACAAAATTTTCTGCACTTTCTCCGACCGTATCAGCGTCCTCATCTTTTCATCCCCATCTTCAACCTCAGGCTTACCACACCTCAGATTATCCGGACGCTCCGACACACAACAATCTTTATACCAACACTCACCCATAATAGTGCCCTTCACGGACCACTTCTCATTTTGCGTAAATTCACCAACCAATGACTTCATCACATGTTCTGTAGAATATCTCTTAAAACCTGCTATATACTGTAATGTTTTCTCATCATCAATCTTTGATAAATCGATTCTGTGATTCTCAACTGCCGTCAATACTTCTTCACGAATCTTAATTTTATCTGTCTTTCCGGTGCCTGTCCATGCCACTAGCTTATCAAAAGCAAGAATCAGGTATTCAAAACAAATCATATCCAGAATTATGATCTTTCCTTCTGCCTTATCTGCTATTGATTTCAACATACGGTACTTATTACGAATATCCTGATTATCAACCACATAATCAAATGCAACATAGTATTTATCATCATCTTTACTTTGCAAGTCCAATACTGCATCCAACAATCCCTGATTGCTTCCTTTACTTTCGACTACAAGTGCATCATCAAAGAAAAGTTGGTTAACTAATTTCCAGAAGTGAAGCCCAGCACCGGCATCCTCTGTCCATAAATATCTCATATCACAACTCCTCTTCCAGTATTATCCTGTTATTATCAAACTTCAGCACCTTAAAGCTCTTATCAGATACATTGAGTCCGTCACAATTTCGTAGAAAAAGCATATACTGATTAGACAACTCAAAATTAATGAATCTCCTGACATCATCATTAATCATACAATCTGCATTATCTATCACAATAAAACTATCTCTACACTGTTTGATTGCTTCTAAAAAATCATCTGATTTGTAGTTAAATAGCTTGATTGCTTTGTATTCGTCTGTCAATCTTATATCTTCCAGCATTTCATAAAGTACTGTTTTACCTGTACCGCTATCTCCACCAACAAGAGTAATCCTGTCATCAAATGTCAAATCATATGAAAATGGAGCTGCTTTAAATGTTATATTCTTATAAATCATTTGCTTCTCTCCTTGCATACTCCTTACTCCACCAGGCATTATATCCTCTGCTACCGGTAACTATATCAGAATCATTAAATCTGATTTTGGCATCATCTGGAATATCAAAAAGCGTTGGTCTTGACATATAAATCCTAATATTATCCATAGTAAAAATGATTCTAAGAACATTCGGTCCACATTCCTCAACATTTACCACCTTATCAGGATGCTTTACAATATTAAGCAATGTCTTGCAGCCAGATGACAAATTTCGGATCGTACCTAAGCCATATTTTGTTTCTATATGCTTGTCTGGTGTCAGCTTCGCTTCATCCACTTGTTGAATCAAATCAATTTCTTTTTGTGACATATCTTCATTGCCTGTATTCAAGTTGAAGTACAAGTCATTGTAAAAAATCCAGTCTTTTGAATCTTTCCTCTCCGTATATATATCTATCATTACAATGTTCTCCTTCTGCAATATATGTTTAGCATCTGATTTTCCATATCTTACTTGGATAAGGCTTTGAATCAAATTTTCATATAGATATATTCCAGTATACCACACATAAATAAACGGCCCCAGAAGATCTCTTAAAATCTCCTGGAGCCTTCTTCATTTCCTATTGAAAAATAAATCCTTCTATATTTTATTTTTTAAAAAAACTATTCAAACTCAATAGTTCCCGGTGGCTTACTGGTCAAATCATAGAATACTCTATTGACTCCCTTTACCTCATTTATAATTCTGCTCATCACTGTCTGAAGTACCTCAAACGGTATCTCGGCTGCTTCGGCTGTCATGAAGTCCACAGTGCGGACTGCACGGACTGCAACGGCATAATCATATGTTCTCTCATCACCCATGACACCTACTGAACGCATGTTGGTAAGGGCTGCAAAGTACTGGTTTGGCATCCATGATGGTTCCTCGCCGTGGGCCTCTTTGTACTCTTTTGCTGCCTTTTCCACTTCGCTTCTGTAAATCCAGTCTGCATCCTGGACAATGCGTACCTTTTCGGCTGTGACTTCGCCGATGATACGAATTCCAAGGCCTGGGCCTGGGAATGGCTGACGGAATACGAGATAGTCAGGTAATCCAAGCTCCAGTCCAACCTTGCGTACCTCGTCCTTGAAGAGGTTTCTGAGTGGCTCCACGATATCCTTGAAATCGACATGCTCCGGGAGACCTCCCACGTTGTGGTGTGATTTGATGACTGCAGATTCTCCGCCGAGTCCACTCTCCACTACGTCCGGATAGATGGTTCCCTGCGCAAGGAAGTCAACCTTTCCGATTTTCTTAGCTTCTTCCTCGAATACACGGATGAATTCCTCACCGATGATTTTACGCTTGCGCTCAGGCTCTGTGACGCCTGCAAGCTTGCTGTAGTAGCGCTCCTGTGCGTTGACGCGGACAAAGTTGATGTCGAACGAACCGCCTTTGCCGAATACGCCCTCTACCTCATCGCCCTCGTTCTTGCGGAGAAGTCCGTGGTCTACGAATACGCAGGTGAGCTGCTTGCCGATTGCCTTAGCAAGGAGTGCTGCGAGTACTGATGAGTCTACTCCACCCGAAAGTGCAAGGAGCACTTTGCCGTCACCGACCTGCTCTCTGATTTCGTCGATTGTGTTTTTGACGAATGAATCCATCTTCCATGTGCCTGCACATCCACATACGCCACGGACGAAATTGTAAATCATCTGTGTTCCGTTCTTGGTGTGAAGTACCTCCGGATGGAACTGTACTGCATATAATTTCTTCTCAACATTCTGTGTTGCGGCTATTGGACAGTCTGCAGTGTGCGCAACTACCTCAAAGCCCGGTGCAGCCTCTGCAATTCTGTCGAAATGACTCATCCAGCATACTGATTCTGATGGCAGATCCTTGAACATCACGCCGTTTGCAGAATATGTGATTTCTGTCTTTCCATATTCTCCAACCTCCGGTGTGATTACCTTTCCGCCTAATTTATGCATCATAAGCTGTGCACCGTAGCAGATGCCAAGCACCGGTATTCCCAGCTCAAACAGCTCTTTCCGGTATGATGGTGAATCCTCTTCATAACAGCTGTTTGGACCTCCTGTAAGGATGATGCCCTTTGGATTCATTTCTTTGATTTTCTCAATGTCTATTTTGTATGAGTAAATCTCACAGTACACGTTGCACTCGCGGACACGGCGCGCAACAAGCTGATTGTACTGACCACCAAAGTCTATGACTATGACCTTTTCCTGATCCATGTTTTCCTCCTAATTGTTTATTCGCTATGCTGCTGTTTTACAATCTTTGAAACGTCACGTAATTGCTGTTTGCCACACTGTGGTGTAAACAATAACAAAAACATAACATATGTTATCTGCTGCCATCTCATTGATTACGTAAAAGCAACATGTATTCTTATGTCATTATAGATTACGGAGTGCTTATCTGCAAGCGATTTTGTTAAATTTCTGTTTTGATTTTGTGTGCAATTACGTTATAATGAATTATAAACACTTTTATAGGCTGGGAGGTTTCATCATGAGTTTTAAAATAATCACTATAAGCCGAGAGTTTGGCAGTGGCGGTCGCTTTATCGGCGAGCAGATTGCTCAAAAATGCGGCATTGAATTTTACGATAAAAAAATAATTGAGCATGTGGCAAAGGAGCTCGGTATCTCTGAGCAGATTGTCGCGAACCAGGGCGAATATGCACCTGCCGGAAGTATTTTTTCATATGCATTTGTGGGGCGCGACATCACAGGAGTTTCTCTTTCCGACCAGATTTTCAATATTCAGCAGAAGCTCATCAAGGATATTGCGCAAAAAGAGCCATGCGTTATTGTGGGACGTTGCGCAGACTACATTCTTTCTGACAGGGATGATGTGCTGAATGTTTTTATAGAGGGAAATAAGCCTGAGAAGGCTGCAAGAATAAAAAAGCTCTACCATAAGAGCGATGACGAGGTCAAAAAGCTGCTAAAGGATGTCGATAAAAAGCGCTCGGTAAATTACCGATACTTCACCGACAAGGAGTGGGGCAGCAGGAAAAATTATGACCTGGTGCTCAACAGCTCTGTGCTTGGATACGATAAATGTATTGAGCTCATCGCATCCGCATATGCTTAATTCACTTAAGATCCAGCTTTCCTGCGGTTAAGAAACCGTTTTCTTATTTTATTACGAAAAACGTAAATAGAATTACAACCTGTGTGTAATATTAAAAATACTCCCGCATAAACTGTAACAACAGAATATGCAGGAGTATTTTTTGAAATCATATATTGAGACAAGGGCGGTGGAAATCGCCAACTACATAGTTGAAAACAATGCCACGGTGCGTCAGGCTGCAAAGCAGTTTGGCATCAGCAAATCCACTGTGCACAAGGATATCACGGATGCTGACAGGCTGCTTCGCATAGACCCGGAGCTTGCCGCAAAGGCGCGTCACATTCTCGATATCAACAAGTCCGAACGCCATATCCGTGGCGGACTTGCCACCAGAGAGAAGTATCTGCATCTGCCTCATGTGCATGCCGGCTGAGTGCATGGATGCTTCTATCCCTGCATTGCCATGTGCACAGCTTTTCGCGCATCTAAGGCTTTTCGCCAATTCAAGACCTGTGTCACATAATTCAGCAGCTCGTCATACAGCCGATTACCTCCGGATACTTTCATGTTCCGGATGTTTCCTGTGTCACATGACTTGTGAGCACACCGTACAGCCACTTGCCCTCATCACTTAGATCCTCATAGGTAAAGCCGCTTGTCTTATCGCAGGCAGGTGTTAGAAGCGCTGATTTTTCGTCCTTATTGGACAGATTCCAGCACACATAGCTGATGCCGTAGCTGTCAAGCAGGCTGATCCAGCTGTTTGCGGAATCTATGTCCACCTGACCGTTTCCGTCGGCGCTGCAGATGCCAAACTCTGATACAAATATCGGAAGTCCGGCGTCTGCCGCCGATTTTAGCTTGTTTTGCAAGTCCTCCTTGTGGGTTGCGGCATAGAAATGCAGTGTATACATGATATTATCATAGCCTGTGACAGGGTCCTTGACTGCCTCATCCACATCCCGGCTCCAGTTAGGTGTGCCTATCAGTATGACTGCATCCTTGTCGTAGCTTCTGATTGACGGAATGACCTCGCTGGCATAAAACTTCACATCTCCCCAGGTCGCACCTTTACACGGCTCATTGCAAATCTCGTAAATCACGTTGTTGTATGAGGCATACTGCTGTGCCATTTTGGCAAAAAATGTCTTTGCCACATCACTGTAGCGGTTTGGATTGCCCTCGTTTAACACATGCCAGTCGATGATGACATACATGTCGTTGTTGAACGCGTACTGCACTCCGTTTTGCACAAGTGTCTCAAGCTGTTGCCTGTCACCATCTGTGCAGTAGCCACCGCTTTCATAGGTGTACATGGCGAGCCTCACCACGTTTGCTCCAAAGCTTTTCAGCGTGGCAAAGCAATCATTGGTCACATACTGTGGATACCACGCAAGACCGTGTGTACTGACTCCTCGAAGCTGCACCTCGTTGTTATTTTGATCAACGAGCTTGCTGCCCTCCACATGCAGCTTACCGTTTACTGACGGACAGGCAAGAACTGAGCTCTCCTGTCCGTTTTCTGTGGTGAGTTGCTCTGTATCAGCCACATTCTGATTTTCTGTACTGCTTTGCGTACTTTCCTCAGTATTATTTTCTGCAGAATTCACCGACTCAGTGGCTTTCTCACCGGTCTGTGATTCTGTCTCTTTGCTGTCCTTGTTACCGCATCCTGTAAAAATCCCAAGCACCAGCACTGCAGCCAATACCAATGCTATATATTTCTTCATATTGTTATACTGTCTGACTGATTACTGAATTGATGTAACCTTGTAGTCCTCAGCCTCTACAGTCTCCTTTAATTTCTCATCGGAAATGTCAGAGCTTAATGTCACTACTGCAGTTCCGCTCTCATGGCTTACTGCTGCCTCACTAACTGCATCAAGCGCCTCGAGTGCCTTCTTTACTCTTGCCTCGCAGTGGCCGCACATCATTCCTTCGATATTCATTGTCTTTGTCATTGATTTTTCCTCACTTTCATTTGGTTTATTTGTTTTGTTTTTTCTATCTGGTATTGCTTTTCTGTCATGCTTAGGATCATACACCCTGCACAGATTCAGCCGCAGGGCATTGGTAACAACGCAGAAGCTCGACAGGCTCATCGCCGCCGCTCCAAACATCGGATTGAGCTTCCATCCTAATAAAGGATACCACAAACCGGCCGCAAGTGGAATACCTATTACATTATAGAAAAATGCCCAGAACAGATTTTCGTGTATATTTGTCAATGTAGCACGGCTTAACCGCACTGCTACCGGTACATCTATCAGTCGGCTCTTCATCAGGACAACATCCGCTGCATCTATTGCCACATCACTTCCCGCGCCGATTGCAATTCCCATATCCGCACGTGTGAGCGCCGGTGCATCATTGATTCCGTCACCAACCATGGCTACCCTGCCCTGTTTTTTTAGCTTCCTTATAACAGCCTCCTTACCATACGGAAGCACCCCTGCGATGACTTCGTCCACTCCCGCCTGCTTTCCAATGGCATTGGCAGTCTGCTCGTTGTCACCGGTGAGCATAACAACTCTGATGCCCATATTTTTAAGCTGTCTGACAGCTTCCGGACTGTCCTCCTTTATTGTATCCGCAACGGCTATGATACCGCAAAGCCTGTCATCTGCGGCAAAGAACAGAGGAGTTTTTCCTTCCTTTGAAAATTTGACAGCTTTCGCGCGCATATCATCTGACACTTTTACAAATTTGCTGACAAAAGCAAGATTTCCTGCTTTTATCATTTTGCCTGCAAGTATTGCAGTCAGACCATTTCCTACAACAGCGCTAAAATCCGTCACCTCTGCGACAGCGATTTCATCAGTTTTAGCGCGCTCCATAATGGCTTTTGCTAGCGGATGCTCGCTCTTGGCCTCGACTGATGCGGCTATTGCAAGAAGCTTTCCGGCATTATTGCCGTTTTCCTCAAAAAATTTCTCATCCGGCACGATATCCGTCACCTTCGGCTCACCGCTTGTTATGGTGCCTGTCTTATCAAGAGCCACAATCTGTGTGCGGCCTGTTGCCTCAAGGCTTGCCGCTGTCTTGAAGAGTATACCGCTCTTTGCGCCCTTGCCATTTCCTACCATTATCGCAACAGGAGTTGCCAGTCCAAGTGCACACGGACAGCTTATCACGAGCACCGAAATTCCTCTGGCAAGCGCAAAGCCCACGGTCTCACCGGCTATAAGCCATGCTATTATTGTAATGATTGCAATTGTAATAACCGCCGGCACAAATACTCCCGATACCCTGTCAGCGATTTTTGCAATAGGAGCCTTTGTCGCTGCGGCATCAGACACCATCTGTATAATCTGTGAGAGTGTGGTGTCTTCGCCTACTCTGGTTGCGCGGCATTTTATAAAGCCTGACTGGTTCACTGTGGCAGCGCTTACTGCATCTTTCGGCTGCTTATCCACAGGGATGCTCTCTCCTGTGAGTGCCGATTCGTTGACAGCGGTTGTTCCATCTATTATTTCACCGTCCACAGGGATATTTTCCCCTGGTCTGACCACGAAAATATCGCCCTTTTTCACTGCATCCACAGAAATTTCCTGCTCCACGCCATCCCTTACAACGGTTGCTGTCTTTGGGGCAAGCTGCATCAGGCTCTTTAAAGCGTCTGTTGTTTTGCCCTTTGAGTGCGCTTCAAGCATTTTTCCGACAGTAATCAGTGCCAAAATCATGGCTGCGGATTCAAAATAAAACTCATGCATATATGACATGACCGCATCCATATCGCCATTCACCTGCGCAGCTGTCATGGCAAAAAGTGCATACACGCTGTATCCAAACGATGCCGCAGAGCCAAGCGCAACAAGCGTATCCATGTTGGGAGCGCCGTGAATCAAGCCCTTAAAGCCACTGATAAAAAACTTCTGGTTTATGACCATTACCGCCACTGTAAGCAGAAGCTGCAAAAGCCCCATAGCCACATGGTTTCCATTGAAAAACTCAGGCAACGGCCAGCCCCACATCATATGTCCCATGGAAAAATACATGAGAACAACTAAAAATATGAGCGATGCTATAAGCCTGTTGCGCAGCTTCGGTGTCTCCCTGTCTACAAGCGCATCCTGCGCTGCCTTTAGCTGCTCTAAGCTGTTATTTGCTTTGTTATTTTCTGATTCTGTTGCTGCGCCTTTGGGACTCGCTCCATAGCCCGCCTGCTCTACTGCCTCCACTATCTGCGCATCTGTCGCGCTTCCCTCGACTCCCATCGAGTTGGTCAAAAGACTGACAGAGCAGCTCGTCACACCATCAACCTTAGAGACCGCCTTTTCCACTCTGGCAGAGCATGCCGCACAGCTCATTCCTGTAACTGTATATTGCTTCATACTGTCTGTATTTCCTTCTTTCTACTATTCGAATCTAACTATTCAGAAGCCTTTTCTAAAATCTCTCAATTCCTGTCACCTTGAAATCCAGTCTTTCTATGGCAAATGTGATTTCCTCATCGCTTAGCTCTCTGGTTGCCTCAACATGTGCCACTCCATGCTTTAAATCCACATCTGCCGATACTCCGCTCATCTTCTGAAGCGAGCGTGTGACTGAGTTCTTGCAGTTCATGCAGTGCATTCCGTCTATGTGCACATCTGCTCTCGTGACTATCTCTCCTGTAAGCTGTACTGTGGCTTCCTCGTCCTCCTTCATGGCTCCACCGCCACAGCAGGCGCCCTCGCCCTTTGAATGCTTAATAGTCTCCTTTAAGCCCACAATCACCAGTGCGGCAATTATTGCTATTATTAATATTGTGATTATTGTACTCATTTTTATACCTGCCTTCTTATAATACTACTTCATAAGCTTCTGCAGTGTGTTCAAAAGCTCATCTATTGTCTCATCCTTGCCGGCTCTTATGTCATCTGCCACACACGTCTTTATATGATTGGCCAAAAGGACTTTATTGAAGCTGTTGAGCGCAGCATTTGCGGCCGCCACCTGTGTGATGATGTCAGGGCAGTAGCAATCCTCATCCAGCATACGCTTGATTCCACGGATCTGCCCCTCTATACGGCTAAGTCTGTTGATGAGATCCTTATATTCCTTCTCTGACCGCTCTTTTTTGCGGTTGCAGCAACAGCATTTGGTTTCTTTTTCTGTCATGGGTACCTCCATTTGTTCTTTGTTCCGCATTATGCATTTGTTTTACACGTCTAACCATACCCCTTATGGGTATCTGTCTTCAAGAGCATTATATACCCCGGTGGGGTATATTGCAAGGGCATATTTCCTTATTGAGAAATTTTCATGTTATACCATACTTTTATAATAAAAACATGCAGTAGCTGCAGCTGCTCATAAATAGCTCTGCCTCATATGAATATATACAACGAAAAAGCCGGTACATCATGCTTCCATGAATGTACCGGCTTTAAATACTTAGCAGTCCGTACGGGAATCGAACCCGTGTTTCCGCCGTGAGAGGGCGGCGTCTTAACCGCTTGACCAACGAACCGTGTATTATAATATCATGGTCAAACGAATAATGCAAGTACTTTTTTAATTTTTTTCAAAAAAATTTTCCGTTCATTTACCTTAAACATTTTCCCTTTAAATGCTTCTGGCTTTAATTCCATTTTCGTCCCTATGTATGCTCTGTGATAATCTATTATATTCCGGCTCATTATCCCAAAGCACGCGTTCTTATCCTCATATTTTATTTATACGTTTTCCTCTTGAATAAGATTATACACCTCTTTGGTCACACAACGGTCACACGGAGCGCTTTTCCACGGATTTTGTTAAAAGTATACATTGAAAATGCCGAAAACTGTACAATTTTAGACAATTTTCGGCATTTGTGCATTTTTTATTCGTTATAATCAACTATTATTTATTATATTTTTTGTATATCTTTTCAAACGCAGGCATGGAGCATTTAAGTCATTCAAATAATTTATTACTGCGTTAGCCTTGTTAATCTTATCTCCTACGGTTTCATTTATTATTACTGCTGAAAGGCCTATAGCTTCATCAATAATCATACCTTTTAAAGTATCACTTGTTACATCAAAAAATACCCTGCATTCTGTCTTTTCCTCTTCCTTTTGATTTTCAAGATTCTGCTTTGTATGTTCTCTATATTTGCCTCACTACGGCTGCCTGCTTACAGCGACTTTCTTCAAAAAAAACAACGGCTGCATCATCCACTTTCCGTGAATGATGCAGCCGATCTGTCATTACATCGTGTAACTGTTTTAGACTCTGGCTTTGCGACCTTATGTTTCCATAAGTGTGCCTTGATAGGTGTAATTTTATCGGTTTTGGGTAGTCTTGTCAACAGACTCTATCCGGACTTCGGATGCCTTGTTTCGTGTCTTCAAATCATTTATTATCCAGAGATAATAAGTCTTGCCGTCCACATCAAGTTTATGTACCTCATCAATTTTCTGGTCATCAACCGTTACGTTACTAATGTCAGAATAATCTGTGACGCCCCATGCCGGAATTGCTTTATATTTCTTCTCTACACTGGCTTTAAATGTGTGAAGCATGCTTTGTGAAAGATCCGAAACAAAAGTCTCTTCCCATGTATAGCTGTCTTCTGCAAGACTCTCCACAAAATCAATATTTAAAACACGTCCTCCACAATAAATATATCCCTCATTATCTTTCATGAAATCAAAACAATTTACATATGATGTATTTCCTTCATTTTCTTCTTTGTTTTGAAATTTTCCCTGCATATAAACATGAACTACCCCATTATATTCTGTCTGACATAACTGTTTTTCTGACTTCACTTTTTCATCTACATCTAATAATGCCTCATCTACAGACTTATATTTATTTGGATGTACATCATTAATATATGTCATAGCATTTCCATTTGCTCCCTTTAAAAATTCATCATCCCTATGCAAATATCTCATTATTATACATATACAAATAAATACTATTACAAATACGATTATTGCGATTATTATTTTCTTTTTTTTCTTAATCATGTTATCATTCTTCCTTTATATATTACCTTTATATCATTCATATTACTGAAGCGCTGGACACACACCATTATTTACAAAATTATTAATAAAATTAATAATTGTCTGCCCTGCACTACTTGGATCATTTCCATATAACATTGACCCCAGTGCCGCAGCTGCTATTACCACAACATATACATATCCCATACGCATATATACCCCGTTTTCCGTTTTTATTGTTGTTTTTTCATCAACAGCATGTTTTTCATGAACCCCTAATTTTACATTAGATCCTGGATGTAATCCCGCACTTAAATCAAGTCCATATGAATTATCTGCCCATCCGCCATTTAACGATGCATCTACGGAGACCAAATTATCCCAGTTTAAACCAATACTTATCGGAATATTAACGTTAAGCTTGCCTAAATCAATTCCTATATTTGCATCCAAACTAACTCCTCCATTACTAAAGGTAACTCCTAACGATGTTGGGATTCCAAATTTATTCCCCTTTCCCAAATCTGCGCTTGGTATATTTAAACTGTATGATTGTGAGTTACCATCATTCCCTAGCGTTGTAACATTTTTTATCCAGCTACCTGTATATTTATCACTCGTTTTCGTTATATCATATACCTCACTATGATATGTTCCCATACCCCAATTTTTTCCAGTAACAACTGTATTTGTACTTGATCCAATCGTTTCTTCCCCATAAATATACTTATTCCAGAATTTCTTCAAATCTCTCCATGATGGGAATTTTCCATTCAAGTCCACCAGGTCCATCGGTCTGTTCCAGCAGTAGTTGTAATGATTCATCGTGTATGGTACTGCGATGTGTCCTTTCAGGATGTCCTCACTGACAAATCTTCCTGCTCCGGCATCATAGCGTCTTGCCTGTGCAAAGTACAATCCTCCTGCGCCGTCCATCTGATAACCCGTAAAGCCAAAGCTTTGCATGGAGTCTTGAAAGATATCTTTTGCCGTCCGGATGTTATTACCGAATTCGTCAAATCCGTAGGCTTCCTCACTTCTTCCTGTCTCATCGGTTAAGCGCATCGGGCTTCCTAAGTCATCCTGGAAGTAGAAGTGGTCTCTTCCTTCTTCTTCCATTCCTGCGACATTGCCATCCCAAAAGTAAGTCTGGTCAGGACCGTTTCCTGTCTTCTGCAGGAGGTTATGGTACTGGCGGGTCAGATCTAAGGTATAACGGATGGTCCGGGCCGGGGCTGCATCCCCTGTTGCAATGCTTTGTCCCATTCTGTGGCCTAATCCGTTGTACTGATAGACTGCCTTTTGTATGGTTCCGTCTGTCCTTCCCATGGAACTGCTCATCTGGTTCGCTGCATCAAACCCGTATGCTTTTAAAACCTCTTCCCCGCTTGTTACGGATAACAGGTTTCCCCTGTGGTCATAGGCATAATCTTTGGTTCCACCTGCATCAGTCTCCTGCATCAGCTGGTTCTTGGTGTTGTAACGGTAGGTTGTCACCAGTTCCCCTGCTGTCTGGTACTCGGTCTTGCTGCTTCGGTTTCCAAAGGCATCATATCCGTAGGAGCGGAGTGTTTTTCCATTCTGCGATACATGAATCAGGCGGTTTAATTCATCATAACCATAGGAAAAATTTCCACTGTCTTCCGGCAGGCCTGGTCTTTCCTTTTCTGCCGTGATTTTATTTCCCATGACATCATAGCCGTAGTGGTAGCGTTCTGTAAAGTCTGCTCCCGTATGTAAGATCTCTTCGACTTTTCCGGCTCCGTTGTAGTGGTAGTCCGTGCGGTTTCCCCCAGGGAACTGCTTTCCGGTCAGTCTTCCGGCTTCATCGTAGCAGTACCGGATTGTTTTCTCTTGTTCCTTATTGGATATGAGTTTCATGGCGGTCAGCTGCATCACTTTGTTGTATTCGTATGCTGCTTTTCTTCCATCCGGGTAGAGAACCGCCGTTCTTTCTCCCATGCTTCCCCATTCATACCCGACCGTTTTTCCGTATGGATCTGTGACAGAAGATACCCGTCCTGCCTCATCCATGGAAATCCTGGTTGTGCCGAGCCAGTCTTTTACTTCCTCTAACTGGCGGATGGCATTATACGTTAAGGATACGGTTCTTCCGTCTGCATAACAGATTTCTTCTACCTGTCCGTCTTTTCCATAGTGGAAGGATGTTTCATAGCCATCTTTATCCACCTTCGCTTTCATTCTTCCAGCCGGGTCATAGGTGTAGCGCTCCACATCTCCAAGCGGGTCTGCCACTGCCAGTACATGGCCTTCCTTATCCCAGGTATAGGTGGTATTCTGTGGTTCTTCCCCATTTGCTCCGGTACAGCTGCTCTGTGTCAGGTGTCCCATGGCATCATACTGATAGAAGGTCTCATTCCCTAAGGCATCCGTTACTTTTGCAAGGTTTCCGTTCGGGGTGTATTCGTAACACGTGGTATTCCCATTCTCATCATCTGCCTTCGTGACACGTCCTAATGCATCATAGGTAAACTTCGCCTCCCCTCCTGCTGGGTTTGTGATGGCTGTTATCCTGTCAAGTGCATCATGGCTGTAATGCCAGTGCTCCCCTGCATTTGTCGTTCTGTCAGTCATGTTTCCGGCTGCATCATATGCATAGCTTTCCCCTGAGCCGTCCGGATAGAGCACGCTCTCTATCCTTCCGCCCCTTTCATAAGCATACATGGTTCTGCTTCCGTTCGGATAGCGTATCTCAGCAACATTTCCAGCCTCATTGTAAATAATTCCTGTTACTGCTCCGGCTGCATCCATGACACCCGTTCTTCTCCCCAGATCATCATAAGTATATTCTGTCACATGACCCAGCGCATCGGTTTCCGATACAAGATTTCCCTCATGATCATAACCGAAAGTAGTTACTGCCCCGTCTGCCGCTTCCATGCGCACCAGCCTGTCTGCCTCATCATATGCATACCTGGCAGTGTTTCCTGCTGCATCCGTTTCGGACAGCAGGTTTCCTGCCGCATCATATGCATACCTGATTTTTCCTCCCATAGGCAGCGTATGCTCTTTAAGCCTGTTGTCGCTGTCATATATGAACCGCTGTATTCCACCGTCCGGTGACTTTATGCTGCTTACGTTCCACATCCTGTCGTATGAAATCTCTGCACGGTATCCTTCCTTGTCCGTGTATGCGCTGATTTTTCCCAGGTCATTGTAGTCAAAGGATACTGTCTTTCCGTCAAAATCCGTAAGGCCTGTAACCTTCCCCCCGGCATTGTAAGTGTATTTCCTGACATTTCCAAGTGCGTCTGTTACTGTGCTGATTCTGTCTGACGCATCATAGCTGAAATGTGTCCCGTTGTTGTTTGCGTCCGTTGTTTTTATCACCCTGTTTAAAAGGTCATATTCATATGACGTGCTGTTGCCGTTTCCATCCGTTACTGCCGTGATGTTGCCTCTGCGGTCATATGAAAGCTCAGTGCTGCTTCCGTCTGCATATGTGATTTTTTCTGCCCTTCCGAAGACATCATTTTTTATCTTCGTCCGGTTTCCGAGTGCATCCGTCGTGCCTGTCAGGTTTCCCTTTGAATCATAGTGGTTTTTTAGCCTTGTCCTTCCGTTGATGCTCAGGCTGGTAAGGTTGTTGTAAATGTCATACGTGAAGTTTATGCGGCGCTTTCCCGCATCCACTGTCTGTGTCAGGTTTCCCCTGCTGTCATATGACATGCGCACGGTGTGGCCGTTCCTGTCTGTCCTGCAGATGCACTGGTTCCTGTCATTGTACAGGTATTTTTCCCTTGTGCCGTCCTCATACAGCGTGGCTGTATTTCTGTACCTGCTGTCATGCACGTATGTTATCCGGCTTCCGTTTCTTTCCGTGAGTGTGACGCGGCTGTTTTTATCATCATACTCAAAGTCCATCGTGCCGCCGTCCGGGAACTCCTGGTGTGTCACCCTGAACAGGCTATCATATCTGTTCCTTACGGCCGTGACATTTCTTGCATTTACTGTCTCCGTTATCCTTCCGTTGTCTCCGTAGCTGTATGTGTACACTGCTCCTGACGGTGTCGTGACTGTCTTTAACATGCCTCCGTCATACTCAAGCTTTACCTTTCTGCCCACATGGTCTGTGACTTCCTTGAGCATGCCTTCACTGTCATATGCATACTCAAGGAAGCTTCCTGTATCGGTTTCCGCCTTTTCCAGCCTTCCTCTTTCATCACGGATAAATGTGATTCCCCTTTTGTTTGTGTTTTCCTGCCTTGCCGCCTTTCCGTTTTTATCAAAGTACACGGCATCCATGCCCGGATGACATGTAAGCTTATAGCCGTCTTCCGTCCTTTCCAAAAGCCCCATCGCCGCGTTTTCCGCCACATAGCCTGTGTCTGTTTCCGCAAAGTAGTAAAACTGTCCGTCATGCATGCGCACCGCCGCTTTTTGGTCCGGCTGCTTTTGCACTTCCATTTCATAATTGTGCAGGAAACAGCTGCCCATTGTGCCGGTGCCGGTATCCTTTGAGTTGTAGTATCTGTGGAATGAAAGCGGTATCTCTCCACCTGCCTGCATGTCTTCATGGTCATAGATGAAGTTTCCGGTGCTTAAGTTTACAGGATCACTGCTTTTCTTGCATGATGTATCACCTGCGCCGAGCTTTTCCTTCTCGGTCTTTTCACTCTTTGCTGATTCAGGATTTTTTATTCTCGCAGCATCCGCATCAAGCGTCCCCTTCATTCCTGCCATGTCCAGGTTTCCGCCGTCCGGGCTTATTGATGCTGCAAGGTCATTTATGAGTTTTATTATGTTATTGCCGCACGTTATCTGTCTGTTCATGGCTGCCATGCTTTTTGTATCCACTGACTGCACATTTGAAAATATAGTGTCTATCTTCTTTTTAGTGGCATTATTCTTGTCTATTATCTTCTGGTGGTATGTATCCACGTCGTTTATATAGTTTTCTATTCCGAGCTTTCCTGTCCAGCTCCGAAAATCCATTCCCCTGTCCGAAAACCAGTCATTTATCTTTCCCCATGTGGATGAAGCTGCGGCATCATCCGCATAGCCTTCAAGCTTCTGCTTTGCTTTTTCTGAGAAGTCTCTTGTCATTTGTTCTTACCTTCCTCCTGCCTTCTGTGCCGCATTATTTTCCTTTGTATCTATGGATGATTTTCTTCCCTTCATATATGACAAAGTATTGTTGAGCAACAGCACAAATGAATCCTGCATTCTTTGAAACATATTTCCTATCTCCTCTATTGCTATTATCGTACTTCCTCCACATGCCCCTACATCCGGAGCTGCTTCTGATGTATCAAGCCATGTATTATATAAGCTTTCCAACTGTGTTATCTGTAATCCGAGAGCCTCACTGTCTATAACAGTGGCTGCCTGTCCTGTTCCTCCAACCTGTGTTGTCTTTACTTGCATTTTCTATTCCCCTTTCTTTTAAAATAAAAATTCGTCACTTTCATCAACATCTGATATAAAAGTATTACAGGTTTCCTTGGCTGTCTGACCAAGTTCTTCTACTACATTTGATAAATTTTTTGCATACGAAATGAATGTGTCCAATGCATCTGCCGTTGCTCCCTGTTTTATCGCATCTCTTCTGATATTCTCAAGTATTTGTATATATCGGTCAATACCTTCCTGCAGATTTGTTGCTCTTGTATTTAAAAAATCCGCCATTTCATTTACATAATCATCATCTATTATCAGTTCTGTTCCTGCCATATTGATATTCTCCTTCTACTTTCTTATTTTTCTTTTTGCTTTTTTCTTTGGCTTTGTGTTTGTTTTTGCTTTTTCAGCTGCTGCCTTTTGAGCTTTCTGTGCTTCATCTGCCTCTATTCTTGATATTTCACTGTTCATGTTATTTATCTGTGTATTGCAATTATTTATGCTTGAATTCAAATCGGATATCTGTGCCTGCTTTTTGGCTATTTCATTTGTAATTGTCGTTATTGCACTTTCAAGACCATTATGTACTTTCGTATAAGGATGTCCCGTAAGCAAATTTCCCATTCCATCATAAATGCCTGATAGTATTTTATGGCTCACATTATTTAAGCCTGTTGTAGAATCAAGTTTAGCTTTACTGGCTCCTTTACAGTCAGCCAATGTATTCTGTAATTCAACTATCTTTCCTTTTACCCTGTTCAGTTCATCTATATCATTTTTCAGTTGTGCAATTTGCGAGTTATATTGTCTAATATTCTGCTGATTTTGTGATATTGCTGTCCTACATTGTCCCTTTGTCATGTCGTTTCTCCTTTTTATTAAAACATATTGATTCCACTATATTTTTAAATACAGGATGCCATTCAACTGTATCTGCGTTGCTGCATGTACACTGTAATAAATGAATTGTGTCCTGCTCTTTATATATCAATGACATTGTATACAGTGTATCATTTAAAATATAATGCGTATACAATATGGCACATACTTCATCATCATCTGCCCTTTTGTATATACCATGACATCTATACCCGGGAACTGTTCTTTTATAAATATGTGACATAAATTGAGCCGTCTGCTCTATATCCATTTTTTTAAGATTTTCTATACGATCGATGTCTACACAGCTGATCCGTATTCCATGCTGTCTGTCCAGTAACACAAAGTCAGGCAGCTTACGATAATTTCCAAATATTTTTCTTTTTTCACCTATCGTAGCAGCCTGAAAACTGTCTGGGATTTCTACACTTGCTATCCCTTTCCATATAACGTATTGTTTCATATCATTTCTCCTTATTCATCCCACATTTCAGGCTCAATTATCAATTCCTCCTTTGGACAATTAGCCTTTGCAATCTCCACTCCATTCTCAGTATTTGTCACTGTAATCACTACATTCCAGTCATCCGCGCCAGAAAACAACTGAATAATTTCTATAGCATAAACTAAATTTGTTATATCCGCTTGAAATTCACTTAGCTTTCCATCTTTATTTGCAAATACTTGAAGTTCTTTATAATCCTCGCTTAATACAAATGTATATCCCTCATTATCAACATTTTTTTCAATAATTTTGTCTACTGTTTTTTTTGCAGAATCTATCCACCAAGTTTTCTCCTCTTCTGTCAACTTAATCTCACATTTTCCATCTTCCGTCATATAGGCATACCTACAATGTCCTGTTTCTCTTACCTGCTTTATTGCCTCTTCCTCACTATCTGCAAATATTCCAGTTAATATGCAAGTTTCCAATCCAGTATCATCATAATCCTTATAAAAGCTTTTAGTCGTATCATAGCTTTCTGTTTCATTCAAATCAGCTACTTTCTTCATGGTTGCCATTCCCCATGGAGTAGCCCATGATACCTCTGTTTGAGGTTCATTTTCTTTAGATTTTAAGCTCTCATCATTTTTATACTGTCTAACTCCCATTAATACTGATATTACTATAATAGATATAAAAATAATTGTGCTGACATATTTTTTCACTATAATTTACTCCCTTCATTCTCATTAAATATACTGTGCCAACCGCATTAAAATTTCTAGTATCTGAGTCAAAGAAATACCATCTGCTATAAATATTTCTGCTTTCTTCATACTTGATTCTCTATATAAAGGATCCATTTCCCAATATACTTGATCTAAATTTTCTTTTTCCTCTTCTACTCTCACTGCACTCCAATTTTTCATATCCACATTATTTGATTTTTCAAGTTTGACACTTGAAGTTACTGCTAAATTTTGTTCTAATTGCGTAGTAACTTTGCATTGTATTGATATTGAAGATACATCTATCGAAGCTCCATATTTCATTTCAGATTCTCCATTTTTTATTACCGAATTTAAAAATATTTTTTCATCTTTATTATAACCAAATGCAAATTTACCACTTCCAAATTTATCTTCTATTTTAGCCTCATCTCTATCTAATGATAATGACATATTATCAATCTCAAATTTCTGTGCATTAGCAAGCACTATCTGCTGCTGATCAATCGTTACATTTATAGTTTCACTGCTATCAGTCTCTACTGAGCCCGATACCGTTACATTATAAGTAGCAGACATATCCACACCGAGCGGTACCGTTATCTCATATATTCCCTCTTCCATTTCAACATTAGGATATAATGTAGTCAGCCAATTAGAAGTTCCACTTAAATATGCCATCTTCTCCTCATCGCTTAACGCCATAAATTCATCATATGTCAAATCAAGATTATCAACTACATCCACATAATCAGTTGCTTCATCCACTTTTCCATCACTTACAAGTGTTTTAACCACACTCATATTTGCTGCATTCAATTTCTCTTTATCCGCATCCAAAATTGCTTTATATTTTTTAATATCAAGATTTCCGCCATTCGGATCAATTAACCCCGAAAGATCATCTATATATTTAACCCACAGGTTTCCTGTATTTATATACTGTGAGAGTTTTCCCATATATTTTGTGTCTATGCTTTGTACATTTGCAAATATTTCTTCTATCTGCCGTTTTGTTGCCTTGTTTTTATTGATCAAATTACTATAATAATTTCCAACACTATCTATACATTCCTTAATTCCCAACCGGCTAACTATAACGGGAATACTGACATTATAAAATACTATTGTATTTGCTATTTCTTCCCATCTTTGTTTTGATATTATACTATCCACATATTGCAGGAGTTCCTGTTTTGCCTCGCCTGAAAAGTCTCGTACCATTGCATTATTCTCCTTATCATTCATTCTCATATAGGATATTGAAGGTAAATGCGGCAAATGCCGCATTTACCTTCAAAAAATGACTCTGATTAGCCTCTTACTGCTGCGGCTCCTCTTGCATCATCGTCCTGTCTGTTCTGCATGTAGCTGTTGATGAAATCAGAAATACTCTGTACAGCTTCTTCTACCTTATAAAGGGCAGGCTTGTATTCACTTTCGAATCTCTCGATGAATGCATCGGCTGTCTGGTTTGTCCATCCATCCTGTAACTGTCCATTCATATTTACGAGGGTTTTGATGACATCATCAATTGCTCCCGCCTGATTTGAGTATACTGATACTCCTGTTGTTAATACGTCATAATCGACTTTGTTAATTGCCATTTTCATTGGCCTCCTTTAAATTTATTTATGGTAAAACTGCTAAGCAGTATTCCATCATGATTGTCTGACAACTTTAATCTTTACCAATTCATTGTCCTTTATATAATAAGCATCCCCTGTCTCTATAGGTTTTGAATATTTTTTACTTGCACTAACTGAGATGTCACATATCTTAATATTACATACATCATCAAATACCATGTAATGCCTGTTATCTTTCACTATCTTAAGCATCTCAGGAGAATTAAAGCTGATAGAATTATTTTCTATATCTGGCATAAATACGAATATTTTCATGTTCTTATATTTACCGAGCCAGTCCTTCATATATTTCATTATTTTATTATCTCCACTCATATTCAACATGATATCTGCACTATCTATCACAAGAATAATCCATGGTTCCATCTCTAACTCGTCAAACATTCCTGCCGAATACATCTCATATCGTTGCTCAATTCTCTGATTTATTTCCTCAATCATAGGCGGTACATCATGATATGAGGTCAGATACATTGCGGTGTTAGGATTAAATTCACATTCTCCCATTTTCTTTGTCGCATCATCCAATACATACAGCTCCGTATTGCCGGATGCCTTTTGAACAATTGTATCCATGAAATATTTTGCAAAAGTCTCCCTGTCTGTCTGATTCTTTCCTGTCAGGGAGAGCACATCTCCGCTCTTTAATTCAACTGCCACCGGTAATATACTTGTATAATCCAGACCTATTATCACTTTGTCATCACTTATGCTTTCCGTAAATTGTGACTGAATATATGTCAATGTCAGTTCTTTTGGAATTTCTGGAATAACTTTTGCTTTTTGATTTATATATTTATCGTTTTGCTCATCGACAAAACTCTTTATCTTCTGTACACGTTCATATTCTTTTTCTCCCTCAAATGATATAAACAATTGTGCCTCCAATACTTCTTTATCCAACTGCACCATGCATCGTCCCGGTGTATTAGGAATAGACAAACGTACCCCATTTAACATCATACTGTATTCTGAAGAGTCATTACAAAACAATGTTATTCTTCCTTCAAAATTGCTTAGATACCTCTGTCCAATTCCTGATGTCTGTAAATTAGCTACTACAAATGTCATTCCAACAGCAATTCCATCCCTGAATAAAGGCAATAAATAATCTATATCCTGTAAATACATCTCCTTTAAAGCTGTCATATTATCTATCAGGACAATTATCTGTGGAAGGTCTGTTTTTCCGGCTTCCTTATATGCAAAAAATGAGCTTACACCTATCTCTGCAAGTTTTTCCTTTCTTAAATTAATCTCTTTATTCAATAATTTAAACAGATTCTTCAGCTTTTCATCATCATCAGAACATACCACTCCTCCACAATGATTTAAATTTGCATAGTTTCTCAATATCATGGAACCAAAATCTATGATATATAAATTAACCTCCTGAGGAGTATAATTTTCAGCTACTCCTCTTATGATTGTCTGTAACAGATTAGTCTTTCCACTCTGTGCTGAACCTATAATCATATAATTCTGCGTTGAAAGATTTAATTCCAGTTTTTCCTGAAGCTGACGCTCCGGTTCATCAACTATACCTATGTTTACCCATATTTCACTTCCTGACTTTTTCTCTGACTGTTCATAAGCAATTGTTTCCGGAAGCGGTGGCATACATATACTTGGCAGCCTCTCTATACCTGTCTGCTCACAAAAATCTTTTATATAATCCACAACTGCTTCCAACTGTGTTTTGCTTTTCTGTTTTTTCTTCTTATTCTGATAAACAAGACTTCTTTTGCCAGAAAAATCCAACTCATAAATTGAAAATTCCTTATCTTCTTCCCCTTCTGATACAGCCGCTGCCCCACTGTATGCTGACTGTAGTAACTCGAATATTTCATTATTTCCAACTTGGAGATAAGCACGTCCTGGTTCCTTTATTTCAGCCGCCAATGGTGTTTTTAATACTTCATTACTATCCTCTTTTGATTGCACCTTCAAACACAGCTTAAACTTTGAATTTGACCATATTTGTCCATCTACAACTCCACTTGGTTTTTGAGTGGCCAGTATAAGATGAACCCCAAGACTTCGACCTATTCGTGCTGTACTAATAAGCTCCTTCATAAATTCAGGCTGTTCTGCTTTAAGTTCTGCAAATTCATCAACTATTATCACAAGATGTGGCAATGGCTCAGATACCTTATGCTCTTTATATAACTGAATATATTTATCTATGTGATTTACACCGGCCTCCGCAAAATAATTTTGCCGCTTCATAAGCTCTGCTTTGATAGATTTTAACGATCTCTGTACTTCATTTCCATCTATATTAGTTATAGCTCCAATCAGATGTGGTAAATCCTTGAACTGATTTACCATTCCTCCCCCTTTGAAATCAATTATCAAAAATCCAATCTCATATGGATGAAACAATGTAGCTGCTCCAAGTATAAATGTCTGCAAAATCTCGCTTTTTCCAGAACCCGTTGTTCCTGCCACAAGTCCGTGCGGTCCATGAAATTTTTCATGAAGATTCAGATACACTATTTCATCCTTAACATTTACACCAAGTGGCACAGCCATCGTCTCATATATCTTTGAATTTTCCCATCTGCTATCAAGATTCAATCCTTCCACTGAATTAACTCCAAGAAGTTCAAACAATGAAATATTTTTTCTCAATGCTCCTGCAAGACTGATTTCTTCACACTCTACCGGTGCCAGAATGCGGACTATATTTTCCATACTTTCATCATCTATACTCTCATACTCAAAGTATTTCTTATGCATCTTATTCTGCGAATCATATACCATGGCACTCTCATAATCAAATATATCTATGATATGACTACAGTAAAGTGGCAACAGTGAAAGCTTTGACTCAAAAAACAAAAATACTGTATCAAGTTCTGAAGCATGCTCTATAAACTTAGAAATTGGATGACTTTTTATTCCATAGTCTTCCATAACAACGACAATATTAAATCTTCCACTTGTATTTTCATCCTGTCTCAATGTCAGCTCTTTATAGAGATTATCGAACACCCTGTTTCTGCTTTCCTGATCACAAACTATATTTCGACATCCTCCGGTTCCCTGTATTGATTTTAGGTTTTTTAACCATTTGTATTTTTTTTCATCCTTATCTATCAATGCATAAAGATTAATATCTCCATAATATTGCCTACTTATTATATCCACTATTATATTTTTCATCATGCAATAAAGTGATTCTTCATTACCCACTATTCCAACAGCATTAGCATCCCTGAGACTCAATGTAAGAGGGGCTTTTTCTATATCTCTGTATTCATCGGCAACATGATTTGGAATACAACTTAATTCATCTCCAACCTCCAGCTTCTCCTGTTTCTTATAATTAATCTGACGTAATGACTCTACATTTCCACGTCCTAAGTACACTTCCAGAAAATCATGATCTGTTGGAATACGGTCAAACAAAGTTGTATCAAAATTTTCTATATGACTTATATCCTGTACTGTACTGTAATACTGATCATTTAGGCAATCCAGCTCCTCTCTTCGAATATTCTCAATTTCTTTACGTTTCTTTTCGATATATAATTTATAAGTATCTTGTCGTTCAATACAAGTCTTCTTATACTGCTTTTCTCTGTTTACAATACCAAATATTGATGTAAGTACACCCACTCCCATTGAACATACACTAAACATCATAAATGAACTACTTGATCCGCTCATTGTACCTTTAAGTAACATCATCATTGCCATCATAAATACTGGTGGAAACAATGTTGTAATCAAATTTAATTCTGGCTTTTTAGGTACAGTTCCGGGTTCAAGTATATCTATCGGAGTCTCATCCATTTTCACCTGTATCCTGGTATTACGAATAAAAACAGGGTATGTTGTCTGTATACTCATACTTTCCGGTCTGACATCTACACCTGTCTCTTATACACATCTCCGAGCCCACGAGACGGACTCCTATCTC
>ERZ1027254.345-NODE-345-length-26001-cov-44.645687_pt1 | contig 26001 bp, 13 predicted proteins | sample MGYA00519473_ERZ1027254 | MGnify/ENA primary metagenome ERZ1027254 (study PRJEB26926, sample SAMN06164781) | human gut metagenome | biome: ENVO:00009003; feature: ENVO:2100002; material: ENVO:00002003 | host: Homo sapiens | place: USA | collected 2012 ...
ACGAGATAGGAGTCCGTCTCGTGGGCTCGGAGATGTGTATAAGAGACAGGAGTAGGGCGATGGGGAGGTGGGCGGTCTTTGGCGATTTCTCGTATTGCGCCAGGAGGTCTTCCGTCTTGATGTCGGGGAGGTGGCATGTGAAGCCGCTGAGCGACGGGCCTTCGTCATGCAGACTTGCCTCACTCAGTAGGCGGTGGGTGTGGTGGTAGCCTTTTGCGAGGAGGTCTTCGAGGAAGGCTTGGCGCTCGTAATGGCTCAGCGAGTGATAGCGGTGGGCAAACTCACCCCAGTTGACCATTGCTGTCATTCCCGTTCCGTCTTCGTTGTCGCGTAAGCCGATGTGCACATAATAGATGTATTCCTCGGGGGAGAGACGGAAGGGGCGGGCCTTGCGCATCTTGCCTTTCAGCTTGCCGTTGTCGGTGAACCTTCCTTCGTGTGTGTCTTGTATTGGGAGGGTGGGGTAATGCTCCGCTTTCTGAAATTCCTGCTTGAGGTTTACACGGAATATTAGTTCCACAAAGCCGTCGTGGGGTAAGAGCGTGTAGTTCTTGCCTTTGGGCAGCTCCACTCCTGACGTTGGGGTGAGGAACGGGCGTAGGGGCGTGTCGGGTATCAGTTCTGCCAGTCCGTATGCCACGCTGTTGTCTGTGCTCTGGAAGTAACGACTTAAGGATTTTAGTGCTGCCAAGTCGTCGTCTTTTGCCTGCAGGAGCCACACGGCTTGCAATGCCAGCTCACGGCTTTCTGCTTCTGTCTGTTTCTGCTTGACTTCCTCCAGCAGCAGGGCCTAACACTTTTCGGTGTCTTTCACCTTATTATATATTTCGAGGATATGCCGAAGGACGGCGGCGGAGTTGTCGGCGAAGTATGTGGCTTGCAGCCTGCCTTGCAGTTGGTCGATATAACGCCAGGTGTTGGGCAGCTGTGCCTTGGTGCCTTTGGTGGTTTCTTTCACCACGATTACCTCATAGCGGCGGATGCCTGACAGCTGTACGCAGAAGCCTCCTAATGAGAAGAGGAAGCAGCGGTCTTTCACGCCGTGACTCTTCACTTGCTTGATGACGCCGGTGTAACCCACGAACGGTCCGTTGGTTATCATCACGATGTCGTTGTTGGCTGCCAGTTCTGCGTAGTCCTTGCCAACTATCTTGATGTCGTCGGTATGTACAGCGCTTTGTTCTATGCAGACCTTGTAACGATAGATTTCCTCGTCGGATATCTTGGCATGTATGAGCATGCTTTTCAGTCCTTCCGTCTCGCCTTCTAACGCGAAGAGGTGTGCATTGCCTGCCACTTGGGGCCGCTTGTCGTTGGGCGACTCTTCTTTCTGGAGGAAATAGCCGTTGGCATTAAGGTCTTTCAGCAGCAACTTGACGTCTTTGACGTAAGCGAAGAGTATGCCGTTGATGACTGGGCGGAAACTGACCTTTTTCTTATCCCAACCTATATCTTCTGGCTTAGGACGAGAATTAGGGAAGTAGATATCCTCTATGCTGTCAAGGCGTAGCAGGTCCTTGATGGCATCACGCTCCTTATAATAGTCTGTCTTGATGATATACCACATGGTGAAGTAAAAAAAGAGTAAGGAATGAGGTGCGGTAAGCATATATTCTTACCTCCCTCGGAAAGCGTCATGCTTCCCAGGTTATTAGGAGTGTGATGTGTATCACAGCATTGAAAACCAATAGATTATCTTCCACTAATCGTCAATACTTTTATGTCTTTCAATGTTCGCTATACGTGATAGCGACAAGCTCAGATCTTGTTTACTGTTTGACATAGGATATGTATATCTGAAGCCTAATTATTATTCAAAATCTTACTCATATGTCTGAGTCTCTATGTAAGAGATACAGAAATTCACTGCAAATTTACGAAAAATAATTATATATGAGTGATTTATGTGTATTAAAATCTAACATGTACTCAATATTTTTCTGCAACGGAATGGAAGAATCAGACAATTGGTTTAGTATCTGCACGTGTATCAAATAGTTACGTGAATTTCTGTATCTCTTACATAGAGAAACGGATTATGGAAGTGGGTGTATGAATAAGGAATTTTGAATTAATGTTATATTGCTGCAAGGATCTTGGCGTTGGCTTCGTCTACTTCTGAGTTTTGGATAGAGCGGAGGTAGATTTGGGTGGTAGACTCGGAGTTGTGTCCTAACGCTTCGCTGATGACGGAGAGAGACACTTTGTGGTCTCTTGCTGCTGTTGCCCATGAATGTCGGGCTACGTAGAGGGTGAGTTTGCCCTTGATGCCTATCTTCGCGCCTAACTTTTTAAGGTGGTAGGCAATGCAGGATTCTGCATTATGGTAAAGACGTTGCTCGTCCTGCCAGTTACTGTGTTTATATGGGCTGTCACCGACAAGGAATGGAAGGAGATAGGGTGAGGCGGCGGTCTGGGCTTGGTATTTATCGACGATGTCCTGCATCTCCCTTTCCCAACGTATGGTGAGGCGTTGTCCGGTCTTGCTTCGGACGTAATGTAGGTAGCCGTCTTTGAGGTCTGACTTGCGGAGGTGCGCCAAGTCGATGAAGGAGATGCCACGCAGATAGAAGCACATCAGGAATGTGTCTCTTGCCATTTCTTGTTTTGTGGTAAGGTCTCGTGACGAGGTCAGATGCTTTATCTGGCTGATGGCTTCCGTTGGGATGGCCCGCTTGTTGGTCTTGGCGATGCCGGTGTATACATTCTTGAAAGGGGGTTGCTGTGGAGTGATGCCTTTCTCCACGGCTTTGTTGTATGTGGCACGGAGTATGCGAAGATAGAACGAGCTGGTGTTGCTGCATACTCTCGCCACGTTCTTCAGGTATGCTTCGTAGGAACGCATCTCTTCTGCATCTATCTTTTTGATGGCAATGTCCTTGTTGCCTCTGTAGCGCATAAAGCTGTTGAGCGTGGCTTTGTAATGTTGCATGGTGCGGTGTTGGCCGTTCTTCGCCAGTAAGGTGATGAGGAGGTTCGTAAACTGAAATAGTGTCTCTGATGTTTTCTTGTTTCTTGCCATAATTGATATTGTATAATCTGATTTGTGTAGAAGATGCAAATATCGTACAAATGGTAAAAACATGTTACAAAATAAAAATTGATTTTAGAGATTTTCAGAGCTGTTTTTGTGTGGTTTTGTGGTGCTAATGGCATCCTCATCATGCAAAACAGCCTCTCTTGCACTCCAATACTTCTACTATTGGAAGGCAAGAGAGGCTGTTTTGCATGATGACTGTGGCCCTATGGCAATGCAAAAGTGGCTTTTTTGCAACATTAACAGGCTGGTTTTGTTGTGTTATTCTTGGCGTGTTCTGCTTGCTGACTGTATAATATATTGGTTGTTAGGGCGTTAGCTATAACCGCTCAAAACTCAAGAATTTCGCACCAAATATTTTGTTGTGCGCTGAGCGAGGAGTATTGAGCGTTAGAAATGCAAATATCGTATTTAGACATGATGTACATGTTTTTAGACATGAAGACATGATGTACATGTTTTTTAGACATGAAGACATGATGTACATGTTATTTAGACATGAAGACATGATGTACATGTTATTTAGACATGAAGACATTAAACAAATTGAAGAAAAAGCCATTAGTAGCGGAGGTCTCCGGCCTCCGTAGCACCATATCTGGTACAATTCATTAGTTATTGTAAGATTAGCACTGTTGCATGTTATTGTTGTACTAACCTTGTTGCTTGCTGCGGAGGCCGGAGACCTCCGCTACTGTGTAGCCTTGTGTTTTTCTTTGTTTTTTCCGGTTATGGGCGCGTGCTTAGCACAAACAAAAGGCTTTACGTTAGGTTGTCGAGTACATGGTTCTCGTAAGACCTAATGTAAAGCCTTTTGTTTAAACCCGATAGGGTTTGCGCCCATAAACGGATTGTGGAGGAAGGTTTTTGTCAAAGCCCTGCCTAAAATGCGAAAAACATACAGAGGGCTTCGCGGATCTTTATTATTTTATAACAATCTTCTTTCCGTCGTGGATGTAGACGCCCGGTTGGGTGGGGCGGTTGGTGTATTGGCGGCCCTGCAGGTCGTACCAGTATTTTGAACGTGGGGAGTCGGCGGTGACGGTGGTTATTGCGGTGGGCATTTGTGAGGTCACGTCGTTCACGTAATAGTGGCTTTGGCCGTCCTTGTTGGCGGAGATTTCGAGGTATGCGTCCTTGTTAAGGTCGTATACGTTGACGGTCTGAGGAGTGCCGTTAGCTGTGCTGAAGACGAAGGAGAGCATGCGGTCGCGCTTGTCTATGCGGTATGTGCGGCTATACCATTTGCGGCCTTCCACGGTCTTCGTTGTGGTGACGGCGTCGCCTGGCCATTTGCCGGTGGACGTGAAGTTGTCGTCGTACATGTCGTCCCATGTCCAGAAGTTCACCCTGCTCCATCCTACGTTGTCCGCGTTTACGTTTACGGTGATGTCGTACGGCGTGAACGTGTCAGAGAAGCCCACCTTGTATGTGCGCGTTGTGACTGCTGAGACTGCGGAGCCGACAAGCAGACCTACTTTCAGCGTGGTGGTGCCGGCAGGGATGTCTATGAGCGTGCCGCTTGCAGCCTTGTGGCTCTGTGCGGTTGGTGTGGTGCCGTCGGTGGTGTATACGAGCTGTGCGCCCTGCTTGTCGCTCACGGCTGTGAGGCGAGCCTTCTGTGCGTTGTCATAGCTGCCAGAGGGCAGGTCCACCCATGCCACGTTGCTGCTGTTGCTGAGGAGATAGCGATATTTGTTGCCGCGCAGTATCTCGGTGTAACCCGACGGCGTCTGGTAAGCGTCGGCGTTAGCTCCCATCACGGCGTAGAGCGTGCCGTGTGAGCCTTCTGTCTTGAGTACGTTGCATTTCGAGCCGACGTACTCGTTGAAGGTGGTGTTGCTGGTGTTGGTGATGCCAGCGATGTGGCGGGCGTTGATCATCATCTTGATGTCGGTGGGGTAGGCCTGCCAATGCTTATAGAAGACGCATGGTGTGCCGCATGAAGCCAAGATGTAGGCGTTGGCGGCAAGCGTGTCCTTGCGGATGGGGTCTTGCTGTTCTGAGCTTGAGCGATATTCCGTGTCGTGGTTTTCCACGAAGCTGACGGCGTACTGGCGGTATGTGGCATCGCTGACGAGACCGTCCTTTGCCTTGTTGCTCCAGTTGGATGAGATAAGGTCGCGCACGGCGTAACGCACGGGGAAGTCGAAGGCAGCCGATGTTGGCTCGCCGTTCACCTTCGTGGCGTTTATCCATGTCTTGACGGTGGTGGCGTTGCCGTCCCAATATTCGCCTACGGAGAAGCGGGGCTTGAGGGCAGTGTTGTAAATGCCGGTGAACTTGCCGGCGTAACCCTTCACCATGTCGTAACGGAATCCGGCGTAGCCGAAGTCGTTAAGGAGCATGTCGAGGTAAGCCTTTACTACGGTCTGCACGTTGGAGCTGTAGTGGTCAAGGTCGCGCATGCCGTTCCAGTCGTCGCCCGTATCTTTATTGCTGCTGAGGCTTATCTTGGGTTTCTGGTTGTTAGCCCATTTATAGGTTTTTCCGCCGTCGTCGTCGTGACAGATGTCTGTGGAATACATCTGGTAGGTAGTGCCTTTATATGTTTCTGTGGGGAAGTCGGTCCAGCTGGTGAGCGTGTTGCGATGATTGATTACCACGTCGGCTATGGTGCCGATGCCCTTGCTCTTGAAGGTGCTGATCATGGAGCGCAGTTCGGCTTCGTTGCCGAAAGAGCTGTTGTAATTGCTGAACCAATAGAGGTCGTCATATCCCATGGAACGTTCGCTGCTGCAGTTGGCGCTCTGCGGAACCCATACCAAGCTGAAGTAAGGGGCGAGGTCGTCTGCCTGAGCTTCAAGGTTCTGCCACTTCGATGCGCGGTACGAGTCCCAATAGAACCCTTGGAGCATCACGCCTTCGTAATTGGCGGGCCATCCTTGTGCAAACATGCTTGCGGCTCCCATGAGGGCTGCTGCTGTCAAAAAAAACTTCTTCATATTCGGGTTTTAGTTACTTTTTGTTTAAATAATGATTTTCAACTTTACTCATGACTCGCTTTGTTACTAACTACTGTATATATAACTACTTGTTAAGCTACTCACTATTTGCTCACGCAAATACTAAGTTTGAATTGAATACGTTGCAAATTTACGCCAAATACTTATATGTTAGTGCAAAACGAGGCGTAAACACACAATTCGATTGTGCAAACGTTTGCATTATAGACATGAAGACATGTTTTTTAGACAAGAAGACATTAAACAAATTGAAGAAAAAGCTATTAGTAGCGGAGGTCTCCGGCCTCCGTAGCACCATATCAGGTACAATTCATTAGTTATTGTAAGATTAGCACTGTTGCATGTTATTGTTAAAGCCCTGCCTAACTATGCAGCAACAAAAAAATGGGCGGGTCTCATTCTCTGAGAACCGCCCATAATATATAAAAGTCTATTATGAATGAAAAGTGTTTACTTTACTGTGCAGAAGATCTTGTCAGAGGTCTTTCTGGTCGGGTAGAGCTTAACGGTGTTGCCTGCTACTGAGAGGTTGTCGCCACCAGCTGTCAGGTTGTCGAGGCTTCCGCCGAGGTTGATGTCCCAACCACCGTTGATGCGGAACTTCCAGCCGTCGGCTGTCACGCCTACGTTGGTTGCCTCGAAGCAATACTCCTTAGCGTTCCATGTCATGACTGCGTCGTCAGCCCAATTATTGAAACCACCGATGATGCCCATTTTCTCCACCTTAGTGGCTGTGATTTTGCCTTCTGAGAGATTAACATCGAAGTAGTAGACACCCTCTCCAGCGTTCACACCGAAGTTTCCACCTTCGTTGGTTGCAGCATCCGAGAATGTGTTGAATGCACCAGCATTGATTTCGTTGTCCCAGCTTCCAGCTACACGTTGGAACTTGAACTGGAGACCAGCTCCGTTAGGATCGGCTACATATACATAACCAGTGTAAACGCCCTTTGCATCGTCTACGAGAGCGAGCTTCTGGTCAGAAGAACTCCAACCATCAGTGCTACCAATGAAGTAGATGAACGGATCGTAGTTGACTTCCTCGATGGTGTAAGTATAGTCCATCATGTTGATGGTGAGCTTATACTTACCAGCCTTGGCAATCTTACCTGCCTTAGCGTCACCGTTGGTCAGCGCACCAGTCATGCTGTCGTCGCCGTCAACCTTAGGACCTACTACGCCGGCAGCCCAGATGTCGCCAGAGTCGATGTTCTTCTTAGGAATGATCTTCCAGTACTGGTCAGCCTTTGTTGTCTCGAAGCTTACGGTGAAGACCGGATCCTCATAAACGTCCTTGTCGCTGTGGTTGAATGCCTTTGCGGCTTCTTTCGTCCAGCCGTTTGTTGTTTCCGTGGTGAACATGTCGCCTACGAGATAATAGCCGTTTTCGATAACCGGAGCCACAGGAATGGCCCTAACCTGGAATGTAGCAGATGTAGCCATCTTAACGGCTGTCGCTCCATTGTTCATCCATGCGTCAAGTGTGGCGTCGATGTCGCGCTCAGTGGGGCGCTTGCCATACTTCTCGACGATGTAGTTAGCCAAGTCTGCTGTTGCCATGTTGCCCTCGGCGTCAATGTCGAACGACTGACCGTCGAAGTTGATCTTATAGACCGGTGTGTAGGCTGCGTTGGAAGTTGTTGGAGCTACGATGCTTGCCACCTTTACTTTCTCTGTCTTGACGTCAGCCAGATTGATGACGTCTACGGGAGTTACGCTACCGTTGTCGCCGAATGCCACGGCTTCCTCCTGAGGATTGGTCTGCGGATGTGCCCAGTCTGTAAAGTCCTCGGTGCAAGACACCATAGACATCAGCAGGGTCATTCCCAATAATATTTTCTTAATCATAATTGTCTTTGCTTAAAGTGATTTACAATTTAACGATGCTGAACGAACCTGTGATGTCGTTGAATGAGATGACGTACTTGCCTTCTGCCAAGCCGATGTTCTTGCCACCTGCATCACACTTTCCGTACATGTTGATAGCGCCATCTGCTGCACCATAGCCCCAGCTGGTATCCCAAGAACCTGCAATCTTGAACTTGAACTGTGCAGTCTCGCCGACAGGAACATCCATTACGTAGTACCAAGCGTGGTTCTCAACGCCCTCAGTGTTGTAAGGAAGCATTGGTGTGTCGACCCAATCGTTGAATGAACCACTAATCTGAATAGTACCATAGTCGTTTACATCACCCTCGTACTTCACCATCTTGGCTGTGTTGTCAGCTGTGTTGATAGTGATGGTGTAGTAACCTGCTGTAGGAGCCACGATGTGACCACCGTCGCTACCTCCGTTACGGTTGATGATAGTACCCTTTGTAGCACCATCGGCGTTCATACTGTAATCCCAGTTGAAGTCGGAAGGCATAATCTTGAAGCCAGCTCCGTCGCACTCGGCCTTGTCGTTGTAATCACCAGTAAGGAAGTAGTTGGTGTATTCAATCTCTCCAGCACCAGTCTTCTTGTCGTAAGAGAAGTTAGGCTTGAGGAACATAGGAAGAGCGTCTTCGCCGATGCTCTTGTTGCCAGCCCACTTAGCGCCGAACATGTTACCTACAAGATACCACATAGTTGGAACAGCATCCTTCAACTCTATGTAGTAAGGATTTACGTTGAGCTTTACTGAGTTTGAAGCGACAGGGTTCAGACGGCTTGTGCCCTCCTGTACGAAAGCGTTCACGCGGACGTAAACCTCCTGTGTGGCAGGAACATTGCCTTCTGTCCATTTAAGGATCTTCACCAATGCCTTGTCGATATCCTCGGCAGAGGCAGAGATGTTACATTTCTCTGTGGTGTTGCTAAGAGCTGCGTAGTCGGGCACCTTTTCGCCACTTTCGTCTGCCGCAGCTTCATCAGTAGAAACTGTGAAGGTGTTGGTAGGAGAAACCTGCACCTCGTAAGTGGCGTTGATCGGAGCATTGTCTGCCGTATACTTAGGCTGTGACCATGTAAGACCAAGTCCTGTGGAGTGCTCCAGGTCTATAGTGGAATTTGCATATTCTGGAGTGTTCAACGTAAACTCAGTAGGCTGTATAAGCGTAGGGTTTGAGTCGTTGTCATCCGAACATGATGCGAATAAGCTGATGATGCCGAAAAGCAGAGCACCCATCATATATTTATTCTTCATATTGCGTTTACTTTTATAGTTCTATTTTTACTTTTATACTTTAGTTCTGAACCTCATTATATCCGTCGATCTGTGTCAGGTTCTTGTTAGAACGAATCTCTGAAGATGGGATAGGATATACGTTATTGGTCTTAGCGAATGTAGTACCATTAGTGCTACCACCCTTAAGCTCCCATTTGTATGTAGCCTGAGTTCCACCAAACTGATTGAAACGAATCAAGTCGGTACGACGAAGACCTTCGCAATAAAGCTCGCGAGAACGCTCGTCAAGAACATCGTTAAGAGTGTAAGAAGCACGTTTGACAGCATGGGCACGATCGCGGAGAGCGTCGATGTACTTCTTTGCCTTAGCAGAACCCTCACCGTTAAGGTGCATCTCAGCCTCTGCAGCATTGAGGTAAGCCTCTGCTACACGGAAGAGGAAGAAGTCGATGTCTACGTTGTAGCTGTCGTGAGGAGTACCACCATTAGAATAGTTGTTATTCCATTTTGGTGTTGCAATACCCTTGACGAACTTATCGTTATCTCCGATTTCCAAGGTACGATCGCCGTCACTGTTGCCTTTACCCCAAAGGATAGCACGGTCGTCAACGTTCATAGCACGAATTTCTTTTGCCGACTTGTTCACTACTACAGAAGGATCGGTGAAGAACTTCTCTACGAATTGTGGACGAACACGCATACCTGACCATGTGTTGGCAGTAGTGGCTGCGTCCTTAGCTGTAACAGTCTGCATTGTAGCATCCCAAAGAGCAGCTACAAAGAACATACAACCTCCATATCCCTGAGTCTTTACTCCATCTTGCATCAATGGGAGAAGAGCCTCGCAGCTTGCACCATTCGATCCATTGTCGCCCATGAAGAGCAAGTCGTATGGCTTGTAGCCATTAGCCTTTGCCTCTTCAGACATCTTGCTGTCATCGAAGAGTGCATAGCCAGTAGAAGGATCGATGATCTTCTCGGCATATTCGAGAGCCTTGTTCCAATAAGGATTGTTCTGACCATCGTTGTTAAGATATGTACCGGCATTGAGGTACAAACGGCTCAAGAGCAACCAGCATGTGCCTTTGTCGATGCGACCATAGTTGGGGTCTGTATCGCTGGTCTCTGCCTTAGCCTCCAACAAGTTTGGCTCAGCTTCGAGCAATTCTTTTTCTACCCAGCCGAACAAGAATTCACGGCCCATCTGAAGAAGCTCTGCGCGAGTGTAGCTCTTGCCTTCCTCAAACTTAGAGTTGTAAGAGTGTGCCTGACGCGGAGTCTCAGCCGAAATCTTGTCAATGAATGTCGGATCGCCGAAGAAGTCGAGCATAAGGAAATAGCTGTAAGCGCGAAGCACGCGTACCTCTGCATACTTGGTCTTCTCAGCCTTGGCAGCGTCAAGACTTAAGAAGTGGTTCTCGTAAGAGATGTTCGACATCAGACGATAGTAGAGGTTTTTCAGTGTAGCATTACCCGGATCGAACTTATTGTAGGCAACATCTGCGATACCGCCATCCGACCACCAGCAGACTGCTTCGTCGGTAGGTACCTCGTTGAAGTTGAACAGGTTGCGTAGAAGGGTTGACTTACCATCGTCGTCGATAGTGAAATCGGCTTTGCCGTCATTACCTTCCATGATAAGACCAGCGTAGCACTTGCTGTATAAGCCCGTGATGTTAGGGTTGGGGTCAACATTAGGGTCGATGTTGCCCTTATTCAAATCATCCATGCAAGAGCTCATGCTTGCTGCGAGCAAGAGAGCTGCTGCGGGGGCTATTGTTTTGAATTTATTGAGTTTCATATCGAAATCTGTTTTTTAAATTGTTAGAAGTTGAGGTTCAGACCGAGCAGGAATGTGCGGCAACGCGGATAGATGCTGTCGTCCTTGCCAGAATTTACTTCAGGGTCGATACCGCTGTACTTTGTGATAGTGAATACGTTAGAGCATGAGGCGTAGATACGGCCTGAGATGCCCTTGTAATTACCGGCCTTCAACAGATTGTTGAAGTTATAGCCCAATGTGATGTTGTCGCACTTCAGGAAGCTACCGTTCTGTACAAAGTAGTCGGTAAGAGGATAGTTGTAAGAAGTCCAGCCTAAAGCTGCTATATCCTTTGTAGTGTTCTTGTAATATCCCTTAGCGCTGCAAATCTCTTTAGTGTTTATCGCGCCTTCTTCGTATCCATTGTAGAGATAATTGCCTAAGCTTACACGGAAGTTGCTACCGAGATCCCAGTTCTTGTACGAAACCTTGAAGCTGAAACCACCTGTCCAAGGAGCTACGATATTCTTATAGAAGTATCTATCGTTCTCGTCGATTGTTCCATCGCCATTGCGGTCTACATAGCAGCCCATGATAGGACGACCGTTCTGGTCGTATACCTGCTGGTATACCAAGAATGAGTTGGCTGGCTTTCCTACCTTATGATAGGTGATAGCCTGGTCCTGACCTACCCTCATTCCTGCCTCAATCATATCGCGGCCGCCTGCAAGCTCTGTAATCTCGTTCTTGTTGTAGGCAGCGTTAACGCTGACCTCTACAAACCAGTCCTTTGTCTGGATAGGACGACCTGTGATAGCAACCTCAAAGCCCTTGTTCTCCAATGTTCCTGCATTCATAAGGAGGGCATTGTCGAAGTTCTGACCTGCAGAGATGGTTGTGGTGCTGAGAAGGTCAGTGGTCTTGCGGTAGTATGCATCGAGGTTAAGAGTAAGTCTCTGGTCGAACATACCATAGTCAAGACCGACGTTCCATGTGGTAGTGGTCTCCCAAGTCAGATCATCATTGTAAGCCAACGGGCGATAAAGCAGACCTGTGTTGTCACCGCCACCGATAGGATAGAGGTGGTGATTGCTGGTGCTCTTCTTATATGTAGCTGTGTAGTATTCCTTACCAGTGTCCTGCTGACCTGTCTTACCCCAGCCAAGACGGAGCTTCAAGTCGCTGACAGCTTTTACGTCTCTCAGGAAGCTCTCCTCCTTAACGCGCCATGCGAAGGCTGCTGATGGGAAGAAGCCCCAACGGTGTCCGTCAGCGAAGCGGCTTGAACCGTCGTAACGGGCTGTGAATGTGAGGAGATAACGGTCAAGCAAAGAGTAGTTGGCACGACCGTACCAGCTGACGAGGTAAGTCTGTCCCTTCCAGTTGCTTGTGTCGTAAGACTTGACGGTTCCTGCGAGAGCCTCGCCCTTGTCGTTCTTACCTTCGAAGGTAGAAGGATACATTGACTTGCTCCACTGGTCGCCCCAATACTTCATGTGGCTGTATTCATAACCAGCCATGATGTCGAAGTGGTTGGCCTTGTTGAAGTCCTTGGTGTACTGAGCGTATGCTGTAGCCAGGAGGTTATACTTCTTCTCCTTGTTCTCGCTGTTGCCACCATAATAGAATCCGTATGTAGACTGCGGATTGTTGGTGTTATACTCACCGCCGTTGCTGAATTCACCGGCTAAGTTAGCATGCAAATGAAGGTCTTCGAAGCCATGAATCTTATAGTCAGCCTCTACGTTGCCCAAGAGAACATGTGCACTCTTGTAGTTGTCGTAGTTTTCTACCTTTTCTACTGGGTTTGTAGGAGCGTCATCATTGCGATTGTATGGGAATGTTGGGTCGTATGATGTAGTAGGTAGTGCCCACTGCCAAAAACCTCCCCAGTTCTTGAACTGCTCGTCGTTGCTCTTTACAGGGCGAGTAGGATCCATGTTGATAGCTGCGCCTACAGCATCCGTTCCACCAGAAACAGTCTTTGAGTAAGAATACTTACCGTTGATGTTGAGGTTGAGGTGCTTGTCGAACAGAGAAGGATTGATGTTGAAGCCTGCGGTAACACGCTTATAGTCTGAACCCTTCAAGATACCTTCCTGACCGGTGTAGCCTACGCTGACGCGGTAAGGCATTGACCATGACTGCTTGTTGATGCCACCAGTAAGGCTGACGTTATGCTCATGGCTGATGCCGGCACGATAGATTTCGTCCTGCCAGTCAGTATCGAATGTGCCTGCAGCATAGTCAGGTGTGCCGTCTTCCTTGAATTTCTTCCATCCCAAGCCTTGGTATGCAGAAGAGTCTTCTCCGTAATAGTTCTTGATGAAATCAACGTATTCAGAAGCGTTCATCACGTCCAACTTCTTGGCAATGGTGCTTACAGAAACCGTACCATTGTAAGAAACCTGCGGCTTCTGACCGCTGCGGCCCTTCTTTGTGGTGATGATGATGACACCGTTAGAACCACGCGAACCGTAGATGGCGGTAGCCGAAGCGTCCTTCAACACTGTGAAGCTCTCGATATCGTTAGGATTGACAAGAGAGAGGGGATTGTTCACACCCTTTGTGTCATAGTTATCCATAGGCATGCCGTCGATAACAATAAGCGGGTTGTTGCTGGCGGTAAGAGAAGCACCGCCACGAATACGGATTTGTGCACCGTCACCAGGAGCACCTGATGCAGAGTTGACGTTCACACCGGCAATCTTACCCTGGATCATGTCCTGGGCAGAAGTGATGATACCATGATTCTTCTCATCCGGCTTGAGGGCTGTGACCGAACCTGTAAGGTCGTTCTTCCTAGCCACACCATAACCGATGACCACCACTTCATTAAGATTCTGAGAGTCGTCCTTTAAGGTAACGCTCATGTTGCTCGAAGCCTTTACGGTCTGCGGAGTCATACCCAAGAAAGTGAATGTAAGCTCTGTTCCGGGGGCTGCGTCTAATGAGAAGTTACCATCAATGTCGGTAACACCGAGGGCCTTACCCTTAACTGTAATGGTAGCACCCATGACTGGCTCGCCAGAAGCATCTGTTACATGTCCCTTAACGACGATGTTGTTCTGTGCAAAGGAACTTGTAGCAAGGAGAAGACCGCCGGCAAGTGCCATGGTCCTCAGAGGCAATTTGATTTTCAACTGCTTCATGTTTTGCTGTTTTTAGTTATTGTTATATGTTATAAGTGAAATTCAGTAGTTTAAGGGCTCATTTCATTCTGTTTGCAAAATTAGAATTTATAAACATACGTTGTTTCTTTTTTTGTGCAAAACCGCCATATTTTAAGTGCAATCGTTTGCACTCTGTTTTGATATTTTGTCCGAAGAAAAGCGTTACGCATTCGGGAATAATGACTAATTTTGCGGCATAACTGAAAACCATGGCAGATAACTTACCTATAACAATGCGAGATATAGCCCGTGATTTGGGCGTCTCCATAGCGACTGTCAGTCGTGCGCTCAACGACAGCCCACGCATCAGCGCGTCCCAGAAAAAGCGCATTCAGGCATACGCGAAAGAACATAACTTTTACCCGAATGTCATTGGAGGAGCGTTGCGTCACAGCCGTAGCCTTCCGATGAAGGTAATAGGTGTTATCGTTCCGGAGTTTGTGCATTATTACTTCGCGTCCGTACTGTCAGGTATAGAGGAAGAAGCACGTGCACGTGGCTACCGTGTTATGGTGGCTCAGAGCAACGAACGCTATGACAAGGAAGTGGCTATATGCGACGACTTCTTTAAAAATAAGGTGTGCGGCATAATCGTGTCGCAAGCCAAGGACACCAGACGGTACGACCACTTCCAGAAACTGATGGACAATGGTGTGCCACTCGTGTTTTACGACCGCATCTGCACCGGCGTGAACGGTTCGCGAGTGGTGGTGGACGATTATAATGGAGCATATGCAGCAGTCACACACATGATTGATACAGGATGTAAGCGCATTGCCTTCTATGGTTCGCCGATGAACCTGGAAATCTCAAAGAACCGCTATAACGGTTATCATGACGCACTGACCAAGAACGGACTGAAGTTGAACGAAGCCCTTGTCCGAATATGTGACGACCGCGCGCAGGCTGAGGCCATCACTCCCGAAATACTCTCGTTGCCGGACGACGAACGTCCAGACGCTTTCTTCGCCATCAACGACGACACCGCCATCGGCATTCTCTACACTGCCAAGCGCATGGGCTTTAAAGTTCCTGAGGATATAAGCATCTGCGGATTCACCAATGGCAGCCGTTCCGTGGCTTGCGATCCGATGCTCACCACCGTGGAACAGCGTGGTGTGGCAGTGGGCGAGGAGGCAGCCAACATACTGATAAGTCAGGTGGAAGGCTCGCTGCCGCGTAATGAGGTGGCAATGCGAGTGGTAAGGACACGCCTCGTAGTGAGAGGCACCACACTTTGAGCAAAGGAGTTGTAAGGAGAAAAGCCAAATTCTTTATTGCTATAAAAAGTAAAATAACCAAATAACAATGACCCAAAAACCTAATCTTTCATTCTGGAAACTCTGGAATTTGAGTTTCGGATTCTTTGGCGTACAGATAGCTTACGCCTTGCAAAGCGCCAACATATCGCGCATCTTTGCCACACTGGGAGCAGACCCTCACAACCTTAGCTATTTCTGGATATTGCCCCCGCTGATGGGCATCCTCGTGCAACCTATAGTCGGCACGCTTAGCGACAAGACATGGTGTCGCTTCGGACGCCGCGTCCCATATCTTTTCGTCGGAGCCACGGTGGCTGTGCTCGTGATGTGTCTGTTGCCGAACGCAGGATCGTTCGGAATGGCTGTCAGCACGGCAATGGTCTTCGGTCTTGTCTCGCTGATGTTCCTCGACACGAGCATCAACATGGCTATGCAGCCTTTCAAGATGCTTGTCGGCGACATGGTGAACGAGAAGCAGAAGTCGCTTGCTTACTCCATCCAGTCGTTTCTCTGCAATTCTGGTTCGCTTATAGGCTACGTATTCCCGTTCTTCTTCACGGCTCTCGGCATTGCCAACGAAGCCCCGAAGGGCGTAATACCAGACTCTGTCATCTATTCGTTCTACGTCGGAGCAGCCATACTTATCCTCTGCGTCATCTTCACCACGGTAAAGGTAAAGGAATGGAACCCAGAGGAATATGCTATGTATAACGAGGCTCAGCCTCAGAACGAGGAGAAAAGTGCAGGTTGGATAACGCTTCTCAAGAATGCACCCTCGATGTTCTGGAAGGTAGGACTCGTACAATTCTTCTGCTGGGCAGCCTTTATGTATATGTGGACCTACACCAACGGCACCATTGCCGAAACCGTATGGCACACCACCGACGTGGCTTCCAAGGGTTATCAGGAGGCAGGCAACTGGGTAGGCGTGCTGTTCTTCTGGCAAGCCATCGGCTCTGTGCTGTGGGCTATGGCTCTTCCGAAGTTCAAGAACGAGAAATTTGCTTATGCTCTTAGTCTTGTAATAGGCGGCATAGGCTTCGCCCTTGTTCCGTTCGTCGGCGACAAGAACCTGCTCGTGCTTCCTTTCCTGCTCGTAGGTTGCGCTTGGGCTGCCATGCTTGCCATGCCGTTTGCCTTCGTCACCAATGCCCTTGAGGGCTACAGCCATAAGGGAGCTTACCTCGGACTCTTCAACGGCACTATCTGCATACCTCAGATTGTGGCTGCCTTATGCGGTGGCGAACTGCTTCATCTTGTAGGCTCACACCAGAGCAACATGATGATAGTAGCAGGCGTACTGCTCATTTGCGGTGCCTTCTCGGTGGCTGCCATCCGTAGCAGAAAAGAGGTGTAAAAGGAAAGAAACAGTTTTCATGGTAACAAACCTAAGCCCAAATACATAATGACATTACATTTTCATATAGAATACCGTACTGCATTCGGTGAGGAAATCTCGCTCTGCATTGTGGAGAATGACGAGGTGAAGACACATCGCATGACCACCGTTAACGGAGTGGAGTGGTGGTGCGACCTTTCGCAGCGCAAGTCTGGCCATAGCCTTACATATTATTATAAGGTGACAGCGGATGGCGCATACGAGCGAAGCGAATGGCAGACGGTGAAGCATGTGCTCGACTTCACGTGTACCGCTGCAACAGAATATCACGTCTACGACCGCTGGAACGATATGCCGGACGACTCGTATCTCTACAGTAGCGCCTTTACGGACTGCATCAACCATCAGCAGCCGCAGCCTCTTAAGTCCACGTCCTACGACCGTACGCTGCGTCTTATCGTACGTGCGCCGCAGCTTCGTGAAGGCGAACGTCTTGCTGTGGTGGGAGCGCAGAAGACTTTAGGCGAATGGTGTCCTGACAAAGCGCTGCCCATGACGCTCCACAACTACTGCGAATGGGCTGTCGACATCGACGCTTCGCAGCTACAAGGCGAGAGCATAGAGCTGAAGTTCGTGGTGACAAACGCCTCAGGACACGTGATGATGTGGGAGTGTGGCTGTAACCGCTGCCTCACTCTGCCCGACATGAAGAAGGGCATGACGGTAATGTACAGCCTTGACCAGGCTTTCTTCGAGATATGGAACCGCAAGCTGGCTGGAACACTTGTCCCAGTATTCTCGCTCCGTACCAAGGAGAGTGCTGGCATAGGCGACTTCGGCGACCTGAAGATGATGATTGATCTGATGGCGAAGACAGGACAGCGCGTGCTGCAGCTGCTTCCCATCAACGACACCACCATCACCCATACATGGACCGACTCTTATCCGTACAGCTGCATCAGCATCTTCGCCATACATCCCCAGTATGCCGATCTTCGCGCATTGCCGGAGCTGGAGGACGAGGAAGCACGTCGTGAGGCGGAAGCAGAGCGCAGCCAACTCAACGCTCTGCCACAGATTGACTATGAGAAGGTAAACGCTTTCAAATCAGGATATTTAAGGAAAGTTTTTCAACAGGAAGGTAAGAAGATTATGAAGAGCGCAGAGTTTAAGGCGTTCTTCCAGGAAACACAAAGCTGGCTGGTGCCCTATGCTCAGTATTCATGGCTGAGAGACGAGTATGGCACAGCCGATTTCACACAATGGAAAGACCATAATACATGGAACGAGGATGACCGCGCGATGCTGTCGGATTCTCGTACAAAGGAGTATCAGGAGGTGGCTTTCTATTATTTCGTGCAGTATGTACTGTCTTCACAGATGAAGGCAGCTCACGAGTATGCCAAGCAGAAGGGCGTAATTCTGAAGGGAGACATCCCCATCGGCGTAAACAGATATAGTTGCGACGTGTGGATGGAACCCAAATACTTCAATCTTAACGGACAGGCGGGAGCGCCGCCAGACGATTTCTCTGTAAACGGACAGAACTGGGGATTCCCCACATACAACTGGGACGAGATGCTGAAGGACGGCTGTAAGTGGTGGGTGCGCCGCTTCCAGAACATGTCGAAGTTCTTCGATGCTTACCGCATTGACCACGTGTTGGGATTCTTCCGCATCTGGGAGATACCCATCGACTGCGTATACGGTCTGACAGGTCAGTTCGTTCCGTCGCAGGCAATGAGTCGTGAGGAGATAATGCAGTACGGACTGAACTTCCAGGAGGAGCGCTTCACCGAGCCTTACATCACCGATTGGGTGCTCGACCGCGTCTTCCATGAGCGTGCAGACGAGGTGCGTAGCGAATACTTGGAGCGCATCGACGGCGAGCGTTATCGCATGAAGCCCGAGGTGAACACGCAGCGCAAGATAGAGGAACACTTTGCCGGCGTGACCCGACAGGAAGACCTTTGGCTGCGCGACGGACTCTATTCGCTTGTGAGCGACGTGCTCTTCGTGCGCGACCGCAACCGTGCCGATATGTTCCATCCGCGCATCTCTGCCCAGCTCGACTTCATATATGAGTCGCTCTACGATGTAGACAAGGAGGCTTTCAATCGTCTTTACAACGACTATTATTATCGTCGCAACAATCAGTTCTGGTATCGTGAGGCTATGAAGAAGTTGCCCAAACTGGTACAGGCCACACGTATGCTCGTTTGCGCTGAGGACCTCGGCATGGTGCCCGACTGTGTTCCTTGGGTGATGGAAGAGCTGAAGATATTCAGCCTTGAGCTGCAGAGCATGCCAAAGTCGCCCACTACGCGCTTCGGACATCTCAGCCAGAACCCTTACCGCTCGGTTTGCACCATATCCAGCCACGACATGCCTACGCTCCGCCAGTGGTGGGACGAGAACTATGAACGTACGCAGGACTACTATAACTCGATGCTCCATCGTGAGGGACCGGCTCCGCATCCGCTGCCAGGATGGCTTGCAGAGGACATCATTGCCCGTCATCTCGACTCTCCATCGATGCTCTGCGTGCTGAGTGTTCAGGACTGGCTCGCCATGGACGAGCGTCTGCGTCTGCCCGATGCTGATGCAGAGCGCATCAACATCCCTGCTAACCCGAAGCACTACTGGCGTTACCGCATGCACCTCAGCATAGAGGATCTCATGGCAGACGACAAGTTCACGGATGAGATTAGCACGCTCATCAGTCAGGCTGGCAGATAACTCCGTATAGCAGAAAGCAATAAAACACATATAAGACAAACGTCAGAATGAAGAAGACATACATGATACTGTCTGCGCTGCTCCCTATGATGGCGGCAGCCCAGACCGTAAAGTCGCCCAACGGCAACGTGTCGCTCACCTTCTCGCTCACAGACAAGGGACAGCCCACGTACGAAATGACCTATAAGGGCAAGCAGGTGGTAAGCCCCTCTCACCTCGGACTGGAGCTTGCCAAGGACAAGCACGCCTCGAAGGGCATGGAGGAGACCAATCTCATGGACGGTTTCAAGATCAAGGATACGCAGACATCCACCTTCGACGAGACTTGGCGACCCGTGTGGGGCGAGACATCAACCATCCGAAACAACTACAACGAGATGGCTGTCAACCTTCACCAGCCCTCCTCAGACCGCGACATCACCATACGTTTCCGTGTGTATGATTATGGTATGGGATTGCGATATGAGTTTCCGCAGCAGCAAGAGCTCAACTATTTCGTGATAAAGGAAGAGCACACACAGTTTGCTATGACCGGTGACCATACTGCTTACTGGATTCCCGGCGACTACGACACGCAGGAGTATGAATATAACATCACTCCGCTTACCGGTATCCGTGAGGTCATTGCAAAGAACCGCGAGGCATATAAGAGCAACTCGTCAACTACCGTATTCTCCGACACTGGCGTCCATACTTCGCTGCAACTCAAGACCAAGGACGGACTCTACATTAATATACATGAGGCTGCCTGCTTGGATTATCCCACGATGCACCTCAATCTCGACGACAAGAACCTCGTGTTCGAGTCATGGCTGACACCCGACGCCGTGGGCAGAAAGGGATTCATCCAGACTCCTTTCAACACTCCTTGGCGAACCGTAATGGTGAGCGACGACGCACGCGACATGCTCTCTTGCAAGCTCACTCTTAACCTCAACGAGCCATGCAAGATAGAGGACACCTCATGGATTCATCCCACAAAGTACTGCGGCGTGTGGTGGAACATGATTGTCGGAACAAAGACATGGAGCTACACCAACGACCTGCCGTCGGTTCGTCTCGGCGTTACCGATTACGCTAAGTGCAAGCCCAACGGCACGCACGGCGCAACTAACGAGGAGGTGAAGCGCTACATCGACTTCGCTGCAAAGAACGGTTTGCAGGAAGTGCTGGTGGAAGGATGGAACGAAGGATGGGAAGACTGGTTCGGTCATCAGAAGCTTGACGTCTTCGACTTCGTCACTCCTTACCCCGACTTTGACATTAAGATGCTCAACGACTATGCCCACTCCAAGGGCGTGAAGCTGATGATGCACCACGAGACCTCCTCCGCAGCTCTCAATTACGAGCGCCACTTGGAGGATGCTTTCCGTCTGATGAACAAGTATGGCTATGACGCCGTGAAGACCGGCTACGTGGGCGACATCATTCCGCGAGGCGAATACCACTACAGCCAGCTTATGAACAATCACTATCAGCGCGTCGTTGAGACAGCTGCCAAGCACCACATCATGGTGAATGCGCACGAGGCAACACGTCCTACCGGCATCTGCCGCACATGGCCTAACCTTGTTGGCAATGAGAGTGCACGCGGAACGGAGTATGAGGCATTCGGCGGTAACGTGGCTTACCATACCGTGATGCTGCCGTTCACCCGTCTGCAGGGTGGTCCGATGGACTATACGCCCGGCATCTTCGAGACACGTCTCTCTGACTGGAGCCAGAATAAGAGCTTCGTTCATACCACACTCTGCGGACAGCTCTCGCTTTATCTGGTTATGTACAGCCCGTTGCAGATGGCTGCCGACCTGCCCGAACACTATGAGAAGTATGACGATGCTTTCCAGTTCATCCGCGACGTGGCTTGTGACTGGGACGACTCGAAGTATCTGGAGGCAGAGCCAGCCAAATACATCACCGTGGCACGCAAGGCCAAGGGAACAGACAACTGGTTCGTGGGTGGCAAGACAGGCGAAGAGGCTCGCACGGCTGTGGTACGCCTCAACTTCCTCGACAAGGGTCGCAAGTATGACTGCGCCATCTATCAGGACGCCAAGGACGCCGACTATGAGCACAATCCGAAGGCTTACCAGATTCTGCACAAGACTGTCAAGAAGGGCGATGTGCTGAAGATAAAGGAGGCACGTGGCGGTGGTTTTGCTGTGTCGCTTATTGCTAAATAACAACAATACGTACGCTACTGACATGAAAAAGAATTATATGTTCTCGGCATTTCTTGCCGCAATGATTACGTTAAACGTAAATGCTCAGGGGCGCTTCGACGAGATGGAATACGGTAAGACAAAGACCGTATTCCGCCTCAACGCGGCTTCCCTCCCGAAAGTGCGCATCTATAAGGCAGGACAGGGTGGCAGACCCGTCAAGACTGTCAAGATGCGTGCCATAGGCGACAACCGCTGGGAGGCTACTGTAAAGGGCGACCTTAGTGGCATGTTCTATACTTTCGATATAGGCAAGGGCGAGTGTCCCGGCACGTTTGCCAAGGCTGTAGGCGTCAACGGCAACCGTGGCGCCATCATCAACATGGCTGACACCGACCCCGTGGGATGGGCTGACGACCGCCGTCCGGCTATTGCGTCGCCTGCAGACCTCGTGATTTACGAGCTTCACATGCGCGACTTCTCCATCAGTCCCACTTCGGGCATGCAGCATCGTGGCAAGTATCTGGCTCTGACAGAGCCTCGCGCCATCGACTATCTGAAGCGTCTCGGCGTCAACGCCATCCATTTCCAGCCGCTGTTCGATTTCGCTTCGGTGGACGAGACGCAGCTCCAGCGCCCACAATTCAATTGGGGCTACGATCCTAAGAACTATAATGTGCCAGAGGGAAGCTATTCCACCGACCCTTATCGTCCTGAGGTGCGCATCCGTGAGTTCAAGGAAATGGTACAGGCGCTCCACAAGGCTGGCATCCGTGTCATCTTCGACGCCGTCTATAACCATACGTTCGACATTGACGGAAGCAACTTCCAGCGCACTTATCCCGGCTATTACTATCGCAAGACAGCCGACGGACGTTATTCCGACGGTTCGGGTTGCGGCAACGAGACGGCTTCAGAGCGTCCGTTGATGCGCGAGTTTATGATAGAGAGCGTCAAGTACTGGATAAACGAATTCCACATTGACGGATTCCGCTTCGACCTAATGGGCGTCCATGACATCGAGACGATGAACCAGATACGCGCCGCCGTGGACGAGATCGACCCCTCGATATATATATATGGTGAGGGTTGGAGCGCAGGAACGTGTGCCTATCCGCAGGACCAGCTTGCCATAAAAGCCAACACACCCCGTCTGAACGGCATCGGAGCTTTCAGCGACGACATGCGTGACGCGCTTCGCGGACCGTTCTCTGATGACACGAAGGGCGCTTTCCTTGCCGGAATAAAGGGTGAGGAGGAGAGCCTGAAGTTCGGCATCGTGGGTGGCATCGCCCACAACCAGGTGGATATGACACGTGTCAACTACGACAAAAAGCCGTGGACCAACAATCCTACACAGCAGATCAGCTACGTTAGCTGTCACGACGACATGTGCCTTGTGGATCGTCTCAAGGCGAGCATTCCCGGTCTGAATGATGCGTCGAGGTCAGAAGCTGACCGTATGGCAGAGCTTATCCGCCTCGACCTGCTGGCTCAGACAGCCATCTTCACGTCGCAGGGAGTGCCATTTATGCTTGCTGGCGAGGAGATGCTCCGCGACAAGAAGGGCGTGCATAACAGCTTTTCGTCGCCCGACAGCATCAACGAGTTCCACTGGGACAACCTCAAGCAGTATCCTCAGGTGTTCGAGTATTATCGAGGCTTGATAAGTCTTCGCAAGAATCATCCCGCTTTCCGCCTCGCCAATGCCGACGCTGTAAGGAATCATCTGGAGTTTATTGCCACCGACGACTGCCTTGTGGCGTTCCGTCTGAAGAATCTTGAGGGCATCGACTCATGGAAGGACATCATCGTCATTCTCAACGCCAATAAGGAAGCCAAGCTGGTCAGCGTCCCCGAAGGCGAATACACGGTGGCTTGCTGCAACGGCGTCATCAATGAGGAAGGCATCGGAATGCCGTTCGAAGGCAAGGAAGTGCTGGCAGACGAGCAGTCGGCGCTGATACTATACAGAAAGTAAGAACCATAATATAAAAAAAGATAATGAAGAAAAAACTGGTATCATTAATAATGCTTATGGGGGCTATGAGCTTGAATGCAGCAGTAAAGGTGGACCGCATCGAACCCACCAACTGGTATGTCGGCATGAAGGACGCGTCGCTCCAGCTGATGGTTTACGGCAAGGACGTGCGTGACGCGGACGTGGAGGTCAACTATCCCGGTGTGCGCATCGACTCTATCGCACGTCTCGACTCGCCTAACTATCTCTTCCTCTATCTCAACCTTGAGGGTGCGAAGGCGGGCGAGATGACGCTCAGCTTCAAGCAGGGCAAGCAGACTAAGAAGGTGAAGTACGAACTGAAAGACCGTGCTATGGCTGGCGACAAGCGCATGGGATTCACCAATGAGGATGTGCTTTATATGCTCATGCCCGACCGCTTCGCCAACGGCAATCCCAAGAATGACGCCTTCAAGACCATGCGCGACAAGACCTGCGACCGCACGGCTCCGAGTCTGCGTCATGGCGGCGACCTTGAGGGAATACGCCAGCACCTCGACTACTTCACAGACCTTGGCGTGACGGCGCTGTGGTTTACGCCCGTTCTGGAGAACGACAGCCCCAGCAATGGCACCAACTCGTCTTACCATGGCTACGCCACTACTGACTATTATCGCGTGGACCCGCGCTTCGGCACCAATGACGAGTATAAGCGTCTCGTGGATGAGGCTCATGCTAAGGGACTGAAGGTGGTGATGGACATGATTTTCAATCATTGCGGTTTCGACCATCCTTGGGTGGCAGACATGCCGTCGAAGGACTGGTTTAACACTTCAGAGTGGCTCCTCCCCGAATATCAGACCGAGGAGCATCAGAAGAAGATGGACACGATGGACGGCAACGCCAAGGTGAACGACAAGTATCTGCAGACCAGCTATAAGCTCACGCCGGTGCTCGATCCGTATGCCAGCAAGGTGGACTTGCGTGAGACGGTGGACGGATGGTTCGTGCCGACGATGCCCGACCTCAACCAGCGTAATCCGCACGTCATGAAGTATCTGATTCAGAACAGCGAGTGGTGGATTGAGACTGTCGGCATTGACGGCATCCGCATGGACACTTATCCCTACGCTGACCGCGACGGCATGGCGCTCTGGATGAAGACGCTCGACAAGGAATATCCCAACTTCAACACCGTGGGCGAGACGTGGGTGACGGAGCCTGCCTATACTGCCGCCTGGCAGAAGGACAGCAAGCTCTCCGAGAAGAACAGCTATCTGAAGACCGTCATGGACTTTGCCTTCTTCGACCGCATCAATCAGGCTAAGCATGAGGAGACAGACGACTGGTGGAACGGCATGAACCGCATATACAATGTCCTTTGCTATGACTATCTTTATCCGAACCCCAAGAGCGTGATGGCGTTCATTGAGAACCATGACACCGACCGCTTCTTAGGCGAGGGCAAGGACACGCTGGCGCTGAAGCAGGCATTGGCGCTGCTGCTGACCGTAAACCGCATTCCGCAGCTCTATTACGGTACGGAGATTCTGATGAACGGCACGAAGTCTGTCACAGACGGCTACGTGCGTAAGGACTTCCCCGGCGGATGGGTTGGCGATGCCCGCAATGCCTTCACGGCAAAGGGACGCACCAAGGCTCAGAACGATATGTTCGGCTGGATAAGCCGTCTGCTGCATTGGCGTAAGGGCAACGACGTGATAACTAAAGGCAGCCAGACCCAGTTCTGCACGCAACACGGCGTTTACGTGGTGGCGCGTCAGTATAACGGCAAGAGCGTCATGACAGTCATCAACGGCAGAAACGCTACAGCCGAACTCGACGTAAAGCGTTATGCCGAGATAATCGGTAATGCCGAGAAAGCCGTGGATGTCACAACGGGCAGAAACGTCATAATAAGCCATAACGTAAAGCTCAGTCCGCGCCAGACAATGGTGTTGGAATTCTAACATACATAGACAAGTTCTCCCACAGATTACGCTGATAGTCACAGATGTTCTTTAATTATTTTTTTTATTTGTAGTTATTAATTGGCTTCGCCACAACAAATTATAAATACCAATTAATAATCTCAAAATAATGAAATCTGTACGCATCAGCGAAATCTGTGGGAGATATTTCCGAAACCTGTATTTCGAAAACAAACAAGCAGAAATTAGAGCTATTGCCAATGAAAATACAGTATTAATCATCTGTCTTGCCATGCAAATATCGTACTGGCGGTAAAAACCTGTTACAAAATAAAAATCAATTATAGAGAATCAAAAAGCTGTTTTTATGTTTTTTTCCAGCATCAAAGCCACTCTCGATGACCATCAAAAAGCCACATAGACCCCATCGTGCCGCTTTTACAGTCTAAAAGCGTTACTATTGCAAGGCAATACTTGAACTATTGGGCGGTAAAAGTGGCGCTATGTGACTTTAACTGATTTTACTTTACACTTTTCTTGTTGTTTTACTAATTTACTTCA